>Ga0255340_1001203_pt1 | contig 35575 bp, 30 predicted proteins | sample wastewater_treat_7_FD_192417 | JGI IMG/M metagenome (GOLD analysis project Ga0255340, IMG submission 192417) | Wastewater microbial communities from Lulu Island WWTP, Vancouver, Canada - plant10 | ecosystem: Engineered > WWTP > Wastewater > Unclassified | place: Canada: Vancouver, British... | reverse complement strand
ATCTCAAAATCCATCTTCTCTCCCGTAAGTAAATCTTATCTGGATTTCAACAAAAGGCGATCTTACGAATGTCTCTAATTTGCTTGCTCTTTTCTATTAGATTCTCTATTGCTACGCAATAGAATTTCTATCCTATTGCGGATTCTGGGATAAATAATGTTTCGGGGTCAAGTTATTTTGCCCTCCTCAAAGCAGACCTGACTTTTGATTTTATGACTCTGCGGCAACCTTGACCTTCCAACACCCGGAGTCTTTCCATAAGCAGCGTTTGCGAACCGCCGGCGCGCGCCCTTTACTTTTTTCTTGCTTGTTATTTTCTTTTGTGTTAGGCGTAGCGCCGGTTTGAGGCGGATAGCGCTTCACTTACCAAACACTCAAGCGAGACCAAAACAGCAGCAAAACGGGCTTGGCAAACCAGCCTCAGGCAGCGCGATAGCCGCCGTCGGCGGTTGAATATTTAGTTCATGAAAGGGGGATTGGACAATGACGAAGGCAGAATTGATCGGGGTCATGGCGAAGGAGGCTGACATTACCAAGGCGGCGGCAGCCGGCGCACTGGACGCGTTTCTGGGTGCGGTTACCAGGGAGCTCAAAAAAACAGGCAAGCTGGGGCTGGTCGGATTCGGGACTTTCTCGGTGGTAAAAAGAAAAGCCAGGCAGGGGCGCAACCCTCAAACCGGCAAGGCCATGAAAATTCCGGCGAAAAAAGTCGTGAAATTCAAAGCCGGCAAGACCCTGACCGACAAAGTGAAATAGTGTATCGCCATTTTCATTTTCAAACTAAGGCCTCCGTGTAACATCAATCAGCGGAGGTCTTTGTGTATTTATCTCTAAACTCACAGGAGCTTTTTCATTGACACTTAAAAGAATTCTCAGCGGAATGAGACCAACCGGCAGGCTGCATCTGGGCAATTTGCACGGAGCACTCGGTAACTGGGTGGAGCTTCAAAACAGCGGCCACTACGACTGTTTTTATTTCGTGGCGGACTGGCATGCCATCACCAGCGAATATGCATCGACGGAGTCTATCCATGAAAACGGCATAAACATGGTCATCGACTGGCTGGCTGCCGGCCTTGACCCGGCCAAAAGCACGTTATTTGTACAGTCGGCCGTAAAAGAACATGCGGAACTTTTTTTGCTCTTGTCGATGGTCACACCGCTGGCATGGCTGCAACGCAATCCAACTTACAAGGAGATGCTGGCGGAACTGACCTCGAAGGACCTCTCTACTTTGGGATTTTTGGGCTATCCCGTCCTGCAGGCGGCGGACATCATTATGTACAAGGCTTACGGCGTGCCGGTGGGCGTGGACCAGCTGCCCCACATAGAGCTGACCCGCGAAATTGCACGCCGCTTCAATTTCATTTTTCAAAAAGAGGTCTTCCCCGTCCCCGAGCCGCTTTTGACGAACGTGCCCAAGCTGTTGGGTATTGACGGCCGCAAAATGAGCAAATCTTATGATAATGCGATTTATCTTTCCGACCGGGACGAAAAGCTGCATCAGAAAATCAGCTCCATGTTCACCGACCCGCAGCGTATGAGGAAAAAGGATCCGGGGAACCCGGATATCTGCAATGTTTTTACTTTCCACGGCCTGTATTCATCACCCCAAACAGTCTCTGAAATCAACCGGACCTGCCGTGTCGCCGATATCGGCTGCACAGAATGTAAAAAAATGCTTGCCGCGCGTATCTCGGAGGAGCTGGCTCCCATCCATGAACGCATGAGTTATTATCTGGAACATTTACAGGAGATCTACGATATCATCGCAGACGGAAACGCCAAGGCCTCACTCATCGCGCGGCAAACAATGGAAGAAGTAAGAGAAGCCGTGAAAATCTGAAAGCTTATGAACGAAGAGCAAACGACAGATTATGCCATCAAGCTGGACATTTTCGAAGGGCCGCTGGATCTCCTTTTGTATCTGATTAAAAAAAACGAAATTGATATCTACAATATCCCGATTGCCCTGATCACCCGGCAGTATCTGGACTATCTGGACATCATAAAATCGTTGAACCTCGATCTGGCCGGTGAATATCTGGTGATGGCCTCGACACTGGTACATATCAAGTCCCGCGTGCTGCTGCCCGCCCCGGAAGACCCATCCGAAGAAGAAGAGGAAGGAGACCCCCGCGCCGAACTGGTCCGTCAGCTTCTGGAATATCAGGCTTTCAAAGAGGCGGCACAGGAGCTATCCGCAAGACCCATGCTGGAAAGGGATGTATTCAAACGCACCGGCACGCTGGTGGAAGAGGGCCTCAAGCCGGACGCCGATGATGAGCTTGTGGAAGTGAGCATCTTTGAGCTGATCGAGGCGTTTCATCAGGTTGTCTCCCGCCTGGAAAACAAACAACTGCTGGAAATTGATTTGGAGAAGTTATCATTGACGGAAATAATCAATGATGTCATGGAGCGACTGACGCGCGAAAAAAATCTCACTTTCGAAGAGTTGCTGGGCGAGAAAAAAGACCGCCGCCGCATCGTCTATACCTTTCTGGCACTGCTGGAGCTCGTCAAACTCAGAATGGTCAAGGCCTACCAGACGGCGGCCTTCGGGGTCATCCGGATTTTTCCGGCAGTGGAGTCGTAAATGGAAAATATTTCAGCAATCATTGAGGCATTGATTCTGGCATCGGAGTCCCCTCTGGGGCTGGATAAAATTTACTCCGTTCTGGAAGGTACGGACAAGGCTCAGGTACGTGAGGCACTGGATAATCTGATTGCCGACTACGAACGGCGCGAAGGGGGCGTTACTATAGGTGAGGTCGCGGGCGGCTATCAGTTCCGCACCAGGCCGGAAGTGTCGGGCTGGGTGAAAAAACTAAAAAGCACACGGCCCCCTACCCTCTCCGCGGCGGCGCTGGAAACACTGGCCATTGTCGCCTACCGCCAGCCCATCATCAAATCGGAAATAGAAGGTGTCCGCGGCGTTGATTCCGGAGCGGCCTTGAAAAGCCTTCTGGAAAAAAAACTGGTGCGTATCGTCGGCCGCAAGGACGTGCCGGGCAGGCCCATCATTTACGGCACCACCAGGAAGTTTCTTGAAGTCTTCAACCTTAGAGAACTCACCGACCTGCCGAGCATGCGTGAGCTCAGGGAAATCACCGAGCAACAGGGTGTTCTTGATCTGGAAGAGGTACAAACGCAGATGACGGCACACCGCCATGAACTGCAGGAGATTTTCAACGAAGATGGCACCCACGCCGGCGCGACTGATAATAATGGCAATACCATAGACGAGATCCCGGCCGCGGCAGCTGCCTCCGGGGCAGCACCTGAGATCTCACCTGAATCGGAGACTTCCGGCGGAGAGCTTCATGATACGGATACAAAAATAATTCAGTCCGCACCGGAGGAAATTTCTGAAATGCCCGCTCAAACCAACAAGGCGACACCAAAGCTGCCGGATGAAGAATCAACCGGGAATGAAATTCCACCGGAAGAGCTATCCGAAGACGACACTGATTTATGAAAGAGCGTTTGCAGAAGATTATCGCCGCGGCAGGCATCGCCTCACGCCGTCACGCCGAAGAGCTGATCGCTGCAGGCAGGGTCAGTGTCAATGGTGAAGTGATCACTGAACCGGGCACCAGGGCCGACCCGGCACTGGATGTAATCCGGGTTGACGGCAATACTATCTCCGTTTCGAAAAACCTCCTCTACATTGCACTCCACAAGCCGGCGGAATATGTAACAACCATGTCCGATCCGCAAAAAAGGCCTACGGTGGCGGACCTCGTACGTGACGCATCTGAGAGGGTCTATCCTGTCGGCAGGCTTGATTACGGCTCTTCCGGCCTTTTGCTTCTGACCAACGACGGGGCCTTCGCTCAAAAGATACAGCATCCGCGCTATCAGATACCGAAAACCTACCGCGTGAAGATCGCCGGCCGCCTCGCCAGGGAAGATTTGAAAAAACTGGCTGGTGGTATTAGGTTACCGGATTGTGTATTCAGGCCGGAAAATTTAACGATTGAAAAGACCAACGAAAGAAGCACCTGGCTTCGCCTCACCCTGCGCGAAGGAAAAAACAGAATCATCCGACGGGGCTTTGAGGCGGCCGGACGCCGCGTCGCCCGGCTGGTGCGTGAATCGATCGGAGATGTGACTCTTGCCGGACTGGAAGAAGGTACCTGGCGCGAACTGACAGGCCGTGAAATCAGGCAGTTGCTGGCGCTGGCCCAGCGTAGGAGCTAAAAATATTCTTGACAATCCCGGTCGAATACATAATAGTCTCAACCGTGTTCATATTCAGCCCGCCCGTGGCGGGCGATGCAAGTTCGAAACAGTCTTTAAGGAGGCTCTATGAATAAATCCGGTCTTATTGAAGCTTTAAGCAAGAAAATGAATTTGACTGAAAAAAAGGCAATTGACGTTGTCAACCTGGTTTTTAAAGGTTTCACCGATGAATTGAAAAACGGCGGCCGCATCGAAATCAGAGGATTCGGCAGCTTTGTTGTCAAAGAATATGGCTCCTATACGGGGAGAAATCCCAAAACCGGCACAAAAATCAAAGTAGAACCCAAAAAGCTTCCCTTTTTCAAAGTAGGCAAGGAGTTGAAAGACCGGGTAGATAAAAAACAATAGCAATCCTGCAAGTGTTTGCATAAAAAGAAGGGGGAGCCGCAAGCGGTTTCCCCTTCTTTTTATAACGGGTTTTTTACATTTTTTGCCGGGGTCGTCAGTCCGGAGGAGAGACCCGGTCGAAATGATCGAGCATCAGCCTAAATTCGCGTTGACAAAATCCCAGTTAATCAGATTTTGAATAATTGCCGACTGATAATCACCCCTGCGGTTCTGATAATCCAGATAATAGGCATGCTCCCAGACGTCAATGGTCAGAAGAGCCTTTTGCCCGTGTGCAAGCGGCGTGTCCGCATTGGATGTTTTGGTAACCTTTAATTTATTGTCCTCCAGCACCAGCCAGGCCCATCCACTGCCGAACTGGGTGAGTCCTGCGTTTTTGAACTCCTCGACAAATTTCTCGTAACTGCCGAAAGCTTCATTGATTTTTGACGCGATCGGCCCCGACGGTGCGCCGCCTCCTCCCGGTTTCAGGCAATTCCAGTAAAATGTATGATTCCAGACCTGGGCGGCATTGTTAAAAATACCTACTTTAGTCTGGTCCTGCGCGGCTGTTTTAATAATTTCTTCCAGTTTATTGTTTTCCAGTTGTGTCCCCGCAATCAGTTTGTTGAGATTGTCCACATAAGCTCGGTGATGCTTGCCGTGGTGGAACTCCAGCGTGTTGGAACTGATATGGGGCGCCAGTGCGTCTTTGGCATAGGGCAGTTCGGGCAGTTGTATGGCCATGGTTTTCTCCTTTCATTATGTAATGAAGTTAAAATATAGACACTTTGCCCGGTTTGTCAAATACCCTCGGCCGTCTCTGCCTCATCCGCCGGCTGCCGCCATTGATGATAAATACCCCGGAATTTCAGCCACAGTATATTAAGAAACATAAAAACCGCAAAAACCAGCGCCGGCACGCCCGCTTCATTGTTAAAAACGTAAATGGCGATGCCGCCCGCCAGACCGCAATTTTTCATCGTCGCCAAAAGCATGAGCGAAGACACGCCCGCGTAAGAAAGTTTATACAGACGCCCTGTAATCAATAAAAACAGTGTCGGTATGACACTCGCCCCGCAAGCGATTGCCGCCATGGCGACAATGTCTTCGGGCCATTGCCTGATTAATTGCGCGTTGCCGGCAGCCAGAGCGTAAAATACAATGAAAAAGCAGATGTCCGCGATTATCCTTTCATGTTTTCTTACCCATTCATCCAGATTCTGATCAACTAAAAAACGGGAGATGAGAAGCGGCAGTATAATGAGCCCGAAGGGCAAAATGATCAGCCGGTCATAGTGAACGGGAAGAAATTTTAAAAAAGCGATTCCGATCAAGGGAATCAGTATCAACGCTCCCGCATACGTGCCTGCAAAGCCGGCCATGATCAAGCCTTTGGCAGATTTGATTTTCTCACCCAGTGACAAAACAACGGCGGCAGGAGGAACGGCCGCCAGTAAAACCAGCCCTTCCCAGAACTTTTCATCCTGTATCAAAAAAAGGCCGCCCAGAATAATCAGGTTGCCCAAAACGAGATAATTCATCAAAATACCCCACAGAGTGCCGGCGAGGAGCTCTCCGGGCTTCTTCACGTAACCGGCGGGAAAACGCAAAAGAGTCACACCCAGAGCCACCGCCAGCGCCGGCAGAACCAATATGTGGGCAAGCGCCCCGGCCCCGGGCAGGTACAGGCCCAGCACCACAGCCATGATGAACAATAAGTTGGATCTACTTGCTGTCGCCTTAATAACGGACATCTACACCCCCTTTACGAAGATGAATCATGTTTATTGCAAATGATCTTGCGGCCTCACCTGATGTTTTGTCTGACTCACTTGGAAGTTCGTCGCTGGTTTGACAGGCATACCTATGGACAGGCCATTCCTGTTTTCAATTTTTCAAGATTTTTTTCCATTAATCCGACAAAAGTTATGCCGCCATCAATTTCCTCCTGACGGACATTCTGACCGTCACTGAGTTTGAGCAACACCGCGCCTGTTTCTTGGGCAATCGACTCAACTATTTGAGGAACTGTCCGGCCGCCATAGTAAATGTGTCTGAACTTTTGTTTTCTGATTTGACTGATGAGATTGAGCATTTCCCCCGCCGAGGGTTCTTGGCCGGTGGAAGTATCATAGGCTGGCAGGTACGACAGGCCGTATCTTTGCGCCTGATAGGCAAACGGCCAGTCACCGGCATATAAAACGGCCCGTGTCGCGCAAACGGACAACTGTGTCTTGTATTTTTCGTCCAGCCTGGCCAGTCTGAGCTTACAGATTTTGGCATTTCTTTTGTAATGTTTTGCGTTCGTCGGATCTTTGTTGATAAAAGCCGTCATGATATTTTCAACCATCGTCTGTGCGTTTTGAAAATCAAGCCAGATATGCGGATCATAGCCTATGCCCTCTTTCTGCTCTTTGTCCGGAGACGCGGGGGCAAAATCCGCTTGAGCCTGTCCCGGCGGTGATGCGGGCAGCAAAAAAGCGCCCCGGCCTGTTTCCACGGCAAGCATATTGGTTTTTTCCGCCGCGGCATTTATTATTTTGTAGACCCATTGCTCCATCTCAAAACTGACAAACAGAAAAACATCGGCCGTGACCGCCGCCTCAATATCCCGTTTGGTCAATTCATAATCATCGGCGCCGGTTCCCGGAGGAATAAGCATCCTCACCGCTACTTTGTCTCCTCCGACCATAGTGGCGAAATCGTACAAAGGGAATACAGACACGGCAACCTGCAGGCGCCTGTCGTTTTTCCCGGTACCGGTATTGGAACAGGCAAAAATCAAAAACATGAAAGCGGTCAGTATGAGTTTCGTTTTATACGTTGACAATAAGGGCATCCCTTTTTTCAAGCTGTTTGACGGCCGGGGCCGCCTGAGGAGTATTTTCACCCCTCCCGCGAAACAGTTTCCCGGGTACCCGCCCTGCAGCTCTCTGTCTGACTTTCCGTGAGCTTTCAACCCGCCCGGCCAAATACGCGGACGTCTCTCCGTTACAGGATGCGTTATTCAGGCAGGTTGATCCTGCTGCCGGAAAGAAGCACATCCTTCTCCGACATATTGTTTAGCCGTCTTAATTCATCAACTGTAATGGAACAGCTTCTGGCCAGAGAAAAAAGCGTGTCTCCGTCTTTCACTGTATATTTTCTAAGTTGTCTTTGTGCTACGTCAAGCTCCTGCGTGCCACGCACAGGTACAATTATTTTCCGACCGACAAACAGCCGGTCGTTCATTTGCATTTTGTTGAGTTTCAAAAGAACCGTCAGGCTTGTGTCATGTTTTCTGGCAATAGCAGACAGATTATCGCCGCGCCTTACCGTGTAGAGCGAAGTTTTTACGAATTCCACCGGATCATTGTTTTTTACTTTGTTCACAGATGTGCTGCTCTGCGACGTCGGGCTTTCCGCTGTCGCAGCCTCCGCTGTCGCAACGCCAAAAAAATTGCCCACGGATGCGGCCACCGCCTGGGCGATGGTTTTACGGAAAATGCTTTTTTTAAGCAGCCTCTCTTCTTCTGCGTTGGATATATAGGCTGTTTCCAGAAGGACGGCCGGGATATCCAGAAGTTTAAGCACACGGAAAGGGGCTTCGTGAAAAATGGGATATTTCAGACAGTGTACACGGCCGAGCTGGTCGAGCAGATCCGACGCGTAAGTCTTCGACATATTGATCGTATGGGTCTGAAACATATTGAGGACAATTTCATCGGATTGATTGTTGCTCTCGCCGTTGGGCACGCCGCCGATGATATCGGAGAGGTTTTCATTGTTGGCGAGCACTCTGGCTGCCTCATTGCTGGCGCCGCGCGTGGAAAGACAGTAAACAGAACTCCCTCTGGCCTGGCGATTGCGGGCCGCGTCGGCATGCACGCTTATGAAAAGGTCTGCATTGACCCGTCTGGCCGTTTCCAGGCGGTTTCTAAACGACACATAATAATCCCCGTCGCGCGTTAATATCGCCCGGTAACCGGGTATTTTATCGATCTCTTTTTTGATCTCCCGGCTGATGGCCAACACAACATGCTTTTCATAGGTCCCGTTCCCGCCGATGGCGCCCGGATCTTCGCCACCATGCCCCGGATCGATCACAATCACTCTCTTTTTCAGAATTGTAAGCTGTGGCTCCGGACGTGCTTCTTCCGGGATGGTCTGTTGAAGAATAATATCCACAACCACGCGGTCGGGCTTCCCCATGAATTTCTTGAGTTTGAAGACTTCCACTTTAGAGTACTCAGTCAAAAGCAGCTCTGCCCTGCAGGAGCCGTCGGAAGCCTGCTTGAAAACAATCCCCGCAATACCCGGCTGGTTAATTTGCATTTCCCGGGATAGAGTTTTCGTAAAAAATGTGTCGCTGAATTCAAGTACAAGAATATTATCACTCATGCTGTAGCGATAATCAGGCTCCCGGCTGAGATCGAAGACTACGCGCGTGTGATCGGGCGCTGCCCAGTAGCGTACATTCGATATTTCCGTAGCGGCAAATCCCCGACCGGACCCAGGCAGAGCCACTATAATCAACAGTGCAAAAAATATTTGTCGTATTTGATGCGCTCGCAGTGAAAGCATGCGGCAAATTAACAAACTTTTACGCCAACTGCAACAATTATGCTAAAAAAATGGAGATATCCGTCGCACAGAATCATGGGCGGGAAAGGATTAAAACCTTTCACTTGTAAGTCGAATAACACTGCCGTAAATCCACGGCTCTTGCTGCATACACAAGATGATGGATTTAGATGGCGACTTTATCATTTTCATAAAAGAGCGGTAATTAATTTCAAATCCAAACCTCATCGCTGACACATAATCATATCTTTACCCGACAGATGTTTCTCGAAAAGCAGACGGACAACCATTCTGTGGCGTCCAATTAAAAGGGTTGACAACGGCTTTTGTAAATGCGATTTTCGCTTCGCCAAACAACAATATGGAGCAAAACCTTGCCGTCCAACCTTTTTAAAAAGGCACTACTGAATCCGTCCGTCTTTCCCGTTACCTGGGAACTTGTTCCGGGCAGAGGCGCCAAAGAACAGCCGCAGGAAAAGGCCCTGCTGCTGGCAGGTCAGGCTGCGGCCGGCGGAAAGATTGCCGCCCTCACCATTACGGACAATCCCGGCGGCACACCGGCTCTTACGGCCGACTGCATCGGTATGGAAATAGTGAAACAGGGAATCGAGCCGCTGGTTCATTTCACCTCTAAAGACAAAAACCGCAGCCAGATGGAAAGTCAGCTCTACGCGCTCGACCGCGCTGGCGTGCGCAATCTGCTGGTGATGACCGGCGACTATCCGGTCTCCGGCTTCAAGGGAAGGCCGGCGCCTGTCTTTGATCTTGATCCCATCCACACATTGAATCTGATAAATGAAATGAACAGCGGTCTGGAATATCCCGGCCCGAAAGGGACGATCCGGCATCAGCCTTCCGATTTTTTCGCCGGCGCGGTTGTTTCACCCTTCAAGGCAACACAAGCGGAACAGATGCTCCAATACTACAAGCTGAAAAAGAAAATCGAGGCAGGCGCACAATTCATTGTCACGCAGCTGGGTTACGACGCGCGGAAGTTTCATGAAGTGCTCCTGTTCATGAAACAAAATGCTATTGATGTGCCGCTCATCGGCAACATCTACATCCTGCCTTTCGGAGCGGCAGGGATGATGAACCGGAATGATCTTCCCGGCTGCGTGGTTACGGACAAACTCCTTGCAGACATCGACCGCGAGAGGAGCGCTCCAGACAAGGGCGTCCAGGCGAGGATCCTGCGTGCCGCCCGGATGTACGCTCTCCTGAAAGGTATTGGCTATAGCGGCGTTCATATCGGAGGGCACAATATCTCATATGAGCAGGTGGAAGAGGTAATCCGCCTGGGTGAAGAGCTTGCCCCCGCCTGGCCGGATCTTGTAAAGTATTTTGACTATCCCGTGGAGAACGGGTTTTATTACTTTGAAAAAGACCCGGAAACCGGTTTAAACCGTGAAATACAGTCAAAAAGGCAGGCAGGGTCGCCTGATGTACCCACCGGGCTGACTTATGGACTTTCACGGTTTTTTCACCGGCTTATGTTTGAGCCTGACAAAAATTTATACCCGCTGATGAAAAACATCAGTAAAAAAATCGAGGGCTCGAAAGTGGAGAGCCTCTTTCATAAGCTGGAGCATCTGACTAAGGTGACTCTTTTTGACTGCCGTGATTGCGGCGATTGCGCCCTTATCGATCTGGCGTACCTTTGCCCGATGTCCCAGTGCCCCAAAAATCAGCGAAACGGCCCCTGCGGCGGGAGCTTTCGCGGCTGGTGTGAAGTATATCCGGAAAAGCGAAAATGCGTTTTTGTCCGGGCCTATGCCCGTCTGGGCAAGTACGGCGAAGAGGAGTCTCTGGAAAAAGGAATCATCCCCCCCTGCAACTGGGACCTTTATCAAAGCTCTTCGTGGATCAACTACTACACGGGAAAAGACCACACGGCGAAAAAGAACCGGCCGTAACAGGTAAAATACACACGCTTCAATTTTGCGTTGCTGATTACAGGCGGATAGTGTAGAAACACCACCACACGGGCAATTAGCTCAGCTGGATAGAGCGTTGGCCTCCGAAGCCAAAGGCCGTGAGTTCGAATCTCACATTGCCCACCAATAAAATCAAGGGGTTAGGTAAGTTCCTAGCCCCTCTTTTTATGCCCGTGAAACGGTTTTCCCACCCCTTTTCCCACCCCCGGGACGCATCCCCATCAAAGATGGGATTTTTGGCTATGGTTTGAGCCTCATGAGAAGTTTTGTAAGATATGCCTTGAGGAATCTGACGTATTCCCCTGCGGGAAGACGTCGGATCTGCTAATGGCTTTAACAACTCCCCCACCCTCGCCTTCGCCATAATAACGGCCTTGACACTTTCAGCATTAAGGCGGCCTGGGATTGGGAAATTTCAACCGGCAAATTTGCCGCTTGATCCGATCTCCTATCGCCTCCATGTGTCATATTCGCCAGCCGTTCAGCGATAACCGCCCGCTGGCTCTCGTTTAAGCATGTTATTTGTTCAAGGCATAGTAGGCGTCTTGCAAATATAACAAGTTGTGACATTTGTTTTGGTACTGAGTCACGGGATTGCCCTTTTTCCCGTTCAGGAAATATTTCCTCAACGGGGGCATCTTGCAAATTCGGCAAATTGCGGATTTTGTCACACCCATCACCCCGGTGCGATCCGCTCTCGCATCTCATCGGACGTCAGGCCGTCGTAGGCAGACTTAAACGGCCTTAATGCGCCGGCATACTTTTGATCAAGCCTTTTTATTTTGTTATTCACCGCGCCCCGGTGCAGGCCGAACATCCCCGCCACTTCATTTTGTGTGAAATTAAAGAAGCGGACAAGCAAATATATCTTCTCATCCTGTGTGAACCTGTCCGGCTTCATGGCTTTCAATCCTTCTTTTCGCGAGTCTAACACCTCAATGATCTTTGCAATGCTCTTTACAGCATCGCGATACATGCACACTATCGTGTTTTCATTTACGCGGTAATGTTCGGCCAGCTCTTTATAGGGCGTGTTATTGAAGAATCTCTCGATAAACACCGCTGTCTTTGTTAGGTTCGTGTTGCCGCTTGACCACGGCATCGCCCCGGAAAGGCTCGCCTCTTCTGCCTCAGACAATGCGCTAAGGTGAATCTCATTCCTCTGCGGATAACAGACGATCCTGTCCGAATAGTGCCGCTCCATAACACGGTTATCTTCCCACAGCTTTTTATTAACTTCATCGCAAGGTTGTTTGCAGTCCTTGTACTTCGGGCAATCAATACACTTTTCCATGATACCCTCCGGGCCACTTTTAAAGTTTAAAGGGCTAAACTGTTCATGTTCTCTGTTTGCCTTACTTCATCTATTGTCAGAAAACCCGCTTCAATGCCTATTTTATAAGCCTCGTAACGGTTTTTTGTGTCTGAACGCAGGAAATCTTGCGTCAAAAATTCAATAAAGTATTTTTCCTTTTCCGCCTGCGTCAACAGCGTTTTCATCATCGCCTGTTCTATTCGTGTCAACCACGGTTGAAGCGTATGGATCAGGAAAGAGCGGTTCTGTTCTGTGACATTGCTGTATGTCGAGCGTTCGTAATCCATCACCAAGTTAAGCGGCACTCTAAAAACTCTCGCTATTTCAACCACCGAAAACTTCTGGCTTTCAATTAGCTGGCTGTCCTGCGGTGAAACACCGATGCTCTGCCATCTCAGATCGTTGTCAAGGATCGCAACTCTGTGTTTGTTGCCCCGCCCTTGGTGCCCCGCCGCCCATGCGGCCCTGAGGCTCTGAATTGAATCATGGCCAAGTGAAACACTCGTGCTTAATATTCCGCCCGGTGACGCGTCATTTTTAAAGTAGGTTGAGGAATATTCGCCAACCGCCTTCGCATATCCGAAACAGTCACGCAGAAGCGCCAAAGGTGAAAGCCCTATGATCCCATCAGACGACAGGCCACGAATGTGCAGAACATCACTCATGTGATATATCTTTTCCGCTTCGTCTGTCTGGTGTTTATACACAATCTCACGACCATCAACATCAACCGTCACCCGATCCGGGTTAAGCGGCCAAAAAGCCGTTATTTCGCCATTATCCCGTTCTATGTAACAAAAGGCATTGCCGCGCAGACACAAGTGCCCCACAAGCAATTCTCGCAGCTCAAAAGACGTCATAAGCGGGTTAGGCTCGTCATGTAGCAGCCTATACAAAGAAAAGCCCCTTGCCCGTTCACGGTCACCATTGGGCAAGCGCTCATAGAGCATCAGCGGCAGGCTCGCGACGGCTTCTGTGAGCACTCTAACGCAGGCATATACGGCAGGAATACCCAAGACCGTTGACTCATTTATCGGCACCCCGGTTGAAGTTTCCCGGCCCTCGAAAGCATCTAAGTTCACCCAGTTTCGTTTTCTAAAAAATGGAAATCTCATATTTAAAGTCCTCTGTTGGTTTTTTTATTAGGCAAATTTGCCGAATTACAGGCAGCCCGCTCCGTCTTTTTTGGAGCGGACGCCGCAGTTCTTTTAGGTTCGTGCTGCCAAACCGACACACCATGACAACGTGTCACCGTTGCGCGGCTGAATTGCCTCAGACCAAGTTCCTTGTCCATCAAAACGGACTAGGACGCGATAAGAAACTAGATCATTTGTCCAGCCCGGAATATTCGACTTTTCCAGCCTGATCTCCCGCCGCAGGCCAACTGCATACTGGCTCAGATCAACGAAAATAATGTCGTTAGCTTGGCCTAAAACAGGCAGGTTAGGCGTGAAAAGCACCGGGCGCCCGAGGATCGTAAAGTTCCCATTGCTTTCATTAAGAACAGGCACGTGCACGCCCCCAACGCCAATCGCAATGCTCAACTGCATGAGTTGCGGTATTACCGTTGAATTAGCGATCCACACAGCCCGCTGCAAGTTCGCCGGCGCCATCCTCGAATACATCTTGACAAGGTTTTCATACATCAAGGTATTTTTAGTCTGGCCTGTTTCCTTGGCAACAGTGATCACGCCGGGGCTATTGATAACGCCCAAAGGCTCCCCGCCGCCGGTGCCAGTGAGCAAATAGTAGTCCATCCCCGCGGACAAAGACTTTTTCATGGCCATCTCGAGTTGAGCATCAAAGCCCATCCCGTCCTCTATCAGCTCGCTTGAAGCGTCAACGAAGATCGCACCTTTTTTGGCCTCCAGCGTAATGGCTCGCAGTTTGCCAGTCTGCTTGGTACCGGGTGCTTCCTCTGCGAGAAACTCCATGGCGAAACCGCCGTAAAAGTCCGTCCTTTGATCCGCCCCGTCCCAACCTGCAACCTTACGCGTCGCAGACTCCATCGGCCATACGGTTGCGCGCGGCCGCACTATTTCAAGTGGCAGAGCGTCGTCTAACCACTTCGCCGCCAGCGGTTCAGGTACGCTAAAACCGCCCGCCGCCGGTGTGCCTTCAACCATCGAGGCTCTAAAAGCCCGCACCATGTCATCGGTAATTTCGAATTTACGGCCATGATTGAACATACCAGCATATGTCCTGTCTTGTGCCGGGCCGCCGGTGATCTCAAAAGTCTTAGGCTCAGGTTTCACATCAACTGTAAAACCTCTGTCCTTTTTCGCCGCCTCTGCAATCTCGAGCGCCTCCAGTCGACTGTCAAAGGCTCTGATCGCCTCTTTCAATTCCTCGATCCGCTCCATGTCTTCGCCGCTCTTGGCCAGCTCTGCGAGCTCGTCAACAGCCTGTTTTTTGCTTTTTAAAATATCGTTTCTGTCCATCTTCTTTTTCCTCTCCTTTGTTTTTATTTGAGCCTCCGCTCTATTTATTCCGACCGAAAAATCCGCCGGTGCTGCCACAAGTGAGCACTCGTAAGGCACCCACTTAGTTGCCATGTAACCTGTTTTTGTTTTAACTCTTTCAATGATCTGATACCCGATTGAAAGGTTCCTTAAAATCCCGTCCTGTATGTCGCGCCACAAGCCATCTTGATTGGCTGAAATCCTCAACGTCCCTCTTAACTTTCCCGCCTTAACCTTAAGGCCCTCAACGATCCCCACCGGCAAACTCCTATTGTCGTGTGAACAGAGCAGCGGCAAAGGCGCCCGCGACAAGTCCACCGCCCCGGGCTTGTGGCTCAGGACTTCCTCTCCGTCGTAGCGCTTCACCGGCGCCTCACTTGAAAGGCTCGCCTCAACCGTTCTGGCCTCCGCCCGGATACTGCCAATGTCAATTTCAAAATTTCTGTTTATCATTTCATTTTTACCCCCTTTTATATCCAGCATATCGCCGGAGTAATATCTTTCTTCTGGTTCCGCAAAGCCCCGTCCAGCGCCATTATGGACGACACAACTAGATCAATTTTTTCTCTGGATCGCGCCTTTGAAGGCTTTAAATTCCCGGCTGCATCTGTTTCTGCAATCACGTTCCCGAAACACCACTTAAGCGCCGGATTGTCCGGGAAAACGATCTTTTGTTCGAGGATCAACTTTTCCAGCTCTTTTGCCGGCGGGCTCATGGACGCAAAGCCCTGTCCGAATTCGAACACCGACAGCCCCATGTCCTGGAGTTCTTTTACAATCTTTGTCGATCCCCAGCGGTCAAATAAAATGCCCTTCAACTGAAATTGCTTTGCAATGGCGTCAATGCGTTTCAGTATATAAGAATAGTCCACCACAGCGCCCGGTGTGGCCTCAATATGTCCTTCCTCGTGCCAAAGATCGTAGGGCACCCGATCAGCCTTTGAGCGTTTTTTAATCGCGTTTTTTGGGCACCATGCATAATGGAGCGTATAAAAAGGTTCTCCGTTTTTCGGGGCAAAGCACAAAGACAGGGCGGACAAGTCTTGCGTGCTCGATAAGTCCAGCCCCGCATAGCATGAGCGCCCTGTCAAATCCGGTATATCCCCCACACAGGCGGAAAAATCTTCGGTTGCGATCCACTTCGCGGTCGTTTCGTAACGCTGGTTAAGATAAAGGTTTCTGAAAACCGCCTCTTTTGCCGGAATCTTTTTAGCTTGCTCAGCGAAAGCTCGCATTTCCTCGAGGCTCCGAAAGTCATCAAGCGCCGGGTTGCAAGCAAACCATGTTTTTTCGTCCCAAATGTCAGCGTCGTCCGGTGCTGCATAGACACAACCAAAAAAGGCCTCGTCCGGCGGCAAGGTGCCGTCCTCAATTTTGAGAGCATAGTCAACCAGCTCAGACATGATATGGTTGTTATCAGCCGATTGTGTAGATATGACTATCATCAGCGGCTCCGCTCGTGCCCCCGTGCCGGTGGTTAAATTGTCATAAAGCTCTCTGTCCCGGCTTTGGGCCAGTTCGTCATAAACAATAAAACTTGGCGAAAGTCCGTGCGCCTTGCGAGCGTCCGCACTCATTGCATGGTATATGCTGCCTGTTTCCAAGTCCGTGATCATTCTATGAAAAGCTTGTATATGGCACCGCTCCGAAAATTCAGGAATTGTCAGAATTATGGCCTCCATTTCTCTGTATATGATTGCGGCCTGTTCACGATCCGAGGCTGCGCTGAATATTTGCCCCCTGGGCTCCGACTCCGGCCCCAGCAAATGGCAAAGAGCTAATGCTGCCGCGAGGCTCGTTTTTCCTTGCTTGCGGGGCAATGTGATCAAGGCAGTTCTCACTTTCCGCTTGCCGCTCTCGTCAACGGCATATATGTTTTGAATTATATCCTTCTGCCAGTCGCGCAGCCTCAGACGCTGGCCGGCATGGACACCGGCGGTGATTGGTAAAAATTCACAAAACACAATGACACGGTCAACGCGACTCAAACCATTTTTCAACCATGGCAATGTCTTTGAACGGCTCGCCGGACGTGATTTTATGGCTTTCCTAGCAGCGGTTTTCGGTCCTCTCTTACCCACTTTCCTAACCTCTTGAAATTAACTCAGATTTCGGCTCCCCCGCGCGGTTATGGCCAAAAGTGCCTGACGATTTTCTTCTGTCCGCTTCTCTCGCGGTTTTGTTTGCATGGCAGCTCCAGCAAAGCGCTTGGACGTTTTCTTCCGCCAACTGAGCCCCGCCGTCCTTCAACTCGATCACATGGTCAACCATTTTCGCCGTGACCAGTTGTCCTTTTTTTAAGCACAGCTCGCAAAAAGGGTGGTTGGCCAAATACCACGCTCTGAACCTCCGCCACGCCCTTGATAGGTAGAACGGATCAGCCTGTTTCGGTTTCCGCTTCCTCTCTGGCCGGTGTTTAGCGCACCACGCACCGTAAACTGCAACCCGGCCGCACATCGGGGAGGCACAAAAACGCTTCGGTTTGTTCATAATCCCTCATTGCGAATGTCGTAGTAGTCGTGCAGGTTGTACCCGAACTTTTCTTCCAAAAGACTGACCATCTCGGAGAGCACCGCCCGTGTCACCCAGTTCTTCTCAAGAAGATGTACGATCCATTGATAGGCTTTCACCGGCGTATCAATTCGGCTTAACTCGATGTCATATGGGTACCGAATGTTAAGGACTAAGTAATTTCCGTCGATATAGACTCCTTTCCTAAACTTCATTTTCGTTTCTCCTTTCCCAGCGGGATTGAATTAAAAACTTGCAACCATCGACCAACTTAAACCTGACAGATTGGCCGTTCGGGTTGTTCTCTCTTTCCGCCCATGACTTCCCCTTGACGATCTTCAAAACGCCCGCGTCCATTGACAGGTAAAGTCGCGGCTTTTCCAGCCCGCGGACTCCGCCCAATCCTTCATCCCTGCCCTTGTTTTTCTGAAGTGCAATAAGACAGGAGCCTGATCTCAACTTATCGCTGATGGCCTTTAACATCCCGCCGACTTTGAAAAAATCGTCGTGAAGCTCGAGATAATCCACAATATTGACAGCATCCGGTCGGATCACGTCCGCGAAATTGCCGGATCGATCCCAGGCGTTAAACTTCCACTCGTCGATGGGCAAATCAAATTTTGAAAGCCGCATCCGCAGCTCTTCCGGCCCCCCTTCACTCGAAAATAAATGGATCGGGTGCGTGTGCATGTTCCAACGGATGAAGTTTAGGATGAAAGCAGTCTTCCCGGCATTTGGAGCCCCGGCTATGACGGCAATATTTCCGGGGAAGAGGTTTACGAGGTTTTCAATGCCGAACGGCCATTTTAAAGGCAGGGGGGTTGTGTTCGCATTTTTCCAGTCCAGCGGTTCCAGCTCAGTCTCAACGCGTCTGAAGCACCCGTTTTTATTACCGTAACGCTCAATTACGCCTTCGTCGACAAGGCGCTTCAGAATCATAGACAGGTTCTGCAAATCACCTCGTGTTGACACTTGTTGACATCTGGCGACGTCTGTTGACGTGAAGTTGCCATTTGTTGACAAAACCCAAGCTCGAACATCGGCCGCCAAGTTCCTTTCCGCTCTATTTCCGCGCTCAAAGGCCGAATTTAAAACGCTCTCAACCTCGTCCTTTGGTAAGGGTGGACGGCAATTATTCGCAATGGTTTCAATAGCTTGGCGAATTAGTTTTTTAGGTAGGTTCTGCTTTACAAGTGCAAGGGTAGTGGTGAAAATGTCCTCGTTCCGCCTGCCTTCGGTGAAGAATTTTTTTGCAGTGTCGTCATAATTGTCGTCATCCCTATTATTTAATATATTATTTTTTATTATATTATTATTAATAAGTGCTCGCTTGAGCTCGCTCGGAAGGATTGCCGGCTCGGTCTCGGCCGGCTCGATCAGCCATTTGTATGGCTTGCCATTTTCGCCCATGGATGGGGGCATGACAAGCAAGCCGCCTTCCCCCCGGTAATCCAACCCCGGGATCAGCCCGGCACCGATGCTTATTTTTTCATCCGGGTAAGCAAAAAACTGATGCTGGCCTCCTCTCGGTGTCATCGAAGTGGGGGTAAAAACGTCGTCGGGTATGAAGCGCAATGCTTCAGCTTCTGAATAACCGGGGTTGTATTTGTCGTGATCGATCCCCAAGATTCCCGAAATTCGGCCAGTAACCAGTCCGATGTTGTAGTCAGCATTGCTTCGCCACCAGCTTTCGATTTCTTCCCGTTTGGCGATCCTTTCTCGGTAGGGTAATACCTTAAACCCTTTGGGCGGGAATTTTGAACGAGGGGCGAGGGGAACGACCGACCAGTTGAAGCGCTCGGTGTACTCAACAGCAGCTTGCATTGTGCGGTTCATCGATCAGCCCTCCCCTCGGGATCGATCCGGTTCTGCTGCATAAACTTCATCACATCGTCGGGATCATAGCGGACGGAGCTGCCTATTTTGATGTAAGGAATACCCCGCGACGCGTGCCGGTGATTGCGAAGTGTCGGAAGTTTTAGCTGGGTTATTTCTGAGACTTCTTTTTCAGTGAGATACTTCTTCATGTCTTTCCCTTTCAGTAAGTTTTTTGTCGTTCACTTACCTATGGTAAAGACAAGATAAGCAGGGGGGTTATATTGCGGGAGTGTTAAAAGGTGTCAGATATGTACTTGTCCGCAACCGCATCAAAGTTCTCTAAGAGGCGTTCGCGTGTGCAACTCTCTCCAGTCAGTTTTAAATATGCGGTACAAGGATAAAAGTCCATCACGCCGTTGACGACGCGATAACATTTGCCTTGATCTTTACATTTGGCGCATAATTCATCCGCTGAAGCTGCGGCCTGTTCTTTTGAGTATTCCTTCCCGTTGATTAGTTGATATGCCAGCCGCCAGCGTGCCTTGACTGTCGATTCTGGCACTTTGAGTTTTCGCGCAACCAAATGAAAACATCGTCTTTGCCCATACCCATCCCAAGCATCCCAAACTTTCAGAAGTTCATCGACGATGGAAAGCCATTTTAGGCGGGTTTCTTTTGTTCCTCTCTCGCTTTTTGCCGCCGTGATCAGATCAGCAACCTCTTCTAAAATCGCCTCTTTTGATCGCGTTAAGTCTATTGAAAGGATCAGGATATTTTCGGAATCACCGGACAGTAATTCACGAACCACCCACCCGGCATTTTGGGTGATCTTTTTTTTCCAGCCCTTTGTTTCAAGCCTATATTGGCGCACCACTTGCGATTGTCTAGCCGCCGGGAAGCAGCTTGCATTTTTTAAAAAAACTTCAAATGGTTCAGTTGATAGGCCGTCGCGTGCTCTTAAGTCTTGTATAAAATTATGCGATGGTTCAAGATATGCCGCTTCTTCCATTTTGGCATTTTTCTTTTCCGGGTTTCGTTGTGAAAACTCCCATTGCGCCCGACTCAACTTTTTTGTTTGTTTTGCCATTGTTACCCCTCCCGTGCACGATCAATTATATTCCCGGCCAGCTCTGAGGCTGCCTTTAGCGTTTCGTCCCTCAAGTGAGCATATCGCTGCGTCATTTGCGGTGACTTGTGTGTCAGCAACCGTTGAAGTGTGTACATATCCACCTGTCCACTTGACGCAAGCATAGACGCATAGGCATGTCGCAAACCGTGAAGCGCCCGAAAGTCCGCACCGATCCCGCCCGCCGCTTTGATTCTGTTGACTCGCTTCCGAACATCTGTAAGCGGCCCACCGTCGCGCCGCGTGAAAACATGATCACCCGTTACCGGATGGTTTTTCAAAACTTCCCTTGCCGGATTATTAAGCGGGATTTTCTGACTGACTCCGCCTTTAGGTTGTCGGATGTCGATAAAATTACGCTCAAAATCAATGTCCGTCCATTTCAGCTTGAACAGTTCCCCCCGCCTCATGCCGGTGTACAGCGCCATCCGCATCATATTGGCCGCCGTTATGTCCGGCGAATCATCCAATGCCCTAAGTAGCCTAGCCAGTTGATCGGCCGTCAAATCCTCGGTAGTCCGGTTGTCAACCCTTACAGGATCAACAGGAAAGGACAGCTCCCCGCACAGCTGCCTTTTGAAGCCAAAGCGGACAATCCTCTTCAATAAAGACAAAACATGTTTAACAGTCTGCGGTTTGTATTGCTTAAATAATTCGGATCGTAATTTGTCAATGTCATCTTGTGTGATCTCCTGGGGTTCTTTTGCACCTAGCACCGGCCTGATATGCTTATCGAAACGGCTCATATCGCTTCGCAACCCCTTTAAATCGGCTTTTACCTGTGCATACTTGTCCCAAAGGGCTTCCATTGTCCATGTTTCCGGCTCTGTCTGTTCTACTTTCGCCGCTTCGCGGGTTTCTCTTCTGGGCTCCCGGCGGCCCTCGATAATGTCGGCCCTGATCCGGGAAGCTTTCGCGGCAGTCATGGCATCGGCATATTGACGCCCGACTTTTTCCTCGATGGTTTTGGCGTCTTTTTTGTAACGGATATAAAATACCCTTTCCTCACCTTTGCCGCCGATCCGATCTGCCAGCCTGTAAAATACACCCGGGTAATTCGTCTTTTGCCTCTTCATAAGCGCCCCATGAACCGCAAAAAATTAAAGCCAAAGGCTCTTTTTCCCACCGTATTTCCCACCCCCAAGACAAATATACAGGTAAATGTCGGTAAGTCAAGAAAAAATATACCACACCTAACAGTCTGTTTTAGCTTTGATTTTGTTACATAGAAGTTAAAGACGGTAAATGCCGGTAAAGGCTCGGTTCTGGGCTCCGAAGCCAAAGGCCGTGAGTTCGAATCTCACATTGCCCACCATGACCTGACAAGCACTCAAGCCATTGCCTTGGGTGCTTTTTTTAACACACAGCATGCTCCGGCCATGCTCCTGCCGGGCCGCCGGGATAACCGTCACCCGGCTATCCGGCCACGACAAAAACAGCTTGATATTTGCACCTTCATCAATCCCGCCTAATCAAACCAATCCCGTTGTTACATCAAGCCTCAGTCTGTCCTGAAGGGCGGTGAACAGTTAATTTTTAGGTCATGATCCGCGGTTTCCCACCTTTAAATTCTTGAAAGAATCAGACAGTTTTGATACGCTCCGCGCGGTTATTTCATCTGTGGTTTATATTTAAATCCGATGCCTTGAATAGAAAGGATTGATATTTAATGAATTTTTCCGGACGGGTATTTTGCGGCGGCCTGACGGCACGGCATATCGGTCAAAAAGTGCAGCTTTGCGGGTGGGTGGATGCCTACCGCGATCACGGCGGAGTGATTTTTGTTCACCTGCGCGACCGAAGCGGGATAGTGCAAATTGTTTTCAACCCTGAGGGCACCCCTTCCGAAGTGAGTGAGGCTGCTGCTTCTTTAAGAGCCGAATATTGTATTTGTGTCGAGGGCGAAGTGAAAGAGAGACTCGCCGGAACGGAAAACCCTCATATCGAAACGGGCAAGATCGAGGTCATCGTCAGCTCGCTTCGGCTTTTATCCGAATCCGAACCTCCGCCTTTCACCATTTCCGAAAAAGCCATGGTGGCAGGCGCGGAAAAAAGCTCCGCGGAAGGCGTCTCCGAAGAGGTACGCCTCCAGTACCGCTATCTCGATACCCGCCGTCAGTCGATGTACCGCAATTTGCTTTTGCGCCACAAGATTTTCCAGTGTGTACGCCGGTTCCTGGACGAACAGGGGTTTGTCGAGGTGGAAACACCGATTCTGACGATGAGCACGCCCGAGGGAGCACGCGACTACCTGGTGCCCAGCCGTGTTCATCCGGGCAACTTCTACGCCCTGCCGCAATCACCGCAGCTTTTCAAACAGCTTTTGATGATCGGCGGCCTAGAGCGATATTTCCAGCTCGCCCGCTGTTTCCGTGATGAGGATCTGCGCCCTAACCGCCAGCCGGAGTTCACACAGCTGGATCTGGAAGCCTCCTTCATCGACGAGGAGTTTCTCTATACGCTCATCGAAGAGCTTACTGTGCGGATGTTCGCCGTGGGCGGCATTTCACTTCCCCGTCCTTTTCCCCGCATGAGCTATACCGAGGCAATGGATACAACAGGTTCGGACCGGCCCGACCTTCGTTTCGGCCTGCGCCTTGTGGACGCGACCGATCTTTTTGCCAACACGAATTACTCTATTTTCCGCCAGATACTCAAACGAGGTGGCTGCATCAAAGGCATAAATGTCAAACAGCAATCGGAGGCGCTTAGCAAAAACGTCCTGCAAAATGAATACGCCAGGGAAATTGCTCCTTCTTTCGGCGCCAAGGGCATGACCTGGATGCGCGCCGAAGACGGCAGGCTCGAATCAAACATTGTTCAGTTCTTCAGCGAGGAGGAACTGGCCGGACTTAAAGAGCGCTTCGACCTGCAGGACGGCGATGTGCTCATCATGGTTGCCGACCCGTCCTACGCAACAGTTACGTCGGCTCTGGGGCAGCTTCGCCTTCATCTGGCAGCCCGCCTGGGGCTGATTCCCGAAAATACATTTTACCCGGTCTGGATCACCGAATTTCCACTTTTTGAACCGACAGACGATGGGGGAATTACCTCGAGCCATCATCCCTTCACGGCGCCGGACCGCACTGATTTCGACCCGAAAAACATAGATGAACTTCTCAGCCTGCATTCACGAGCATATGACCTGGTCATGAACGGAGAAGAGCTGGGCGGAGGGAGCATCCGCATCAACAACCGCGAACTTCAGCGCAAGATTTTTACAGCATTGGGGCTTACCGAAGAAGATATGAGGGAGAAATTCGGCTTCTTTCTAAGGGCCTTCGATTACGGCGCGCCGCCACACGGAGGGCTTGCGCTGGGGATGGATCGAGTGGTGTCGATGATCCTCGGAACACAGTCGATCCGCGATGTCATCGCCTTTCCCAAAAACCGCTCCGCCGCCTGCCCGCTCACCGGCGCTCCCGCTCAGGTCAAGCATGAACAGCTTGTTGAACTGGGTCTTTTAAACCTGGGCGGCAGACAAGACCTTCCCGGTGCCGCTCAAAAAGAAAACCGGCTCGACCGCCTGTCATGGCTGTCGCGTATCGGCATTTCGCCGGACGAACGCCCCGCACTGGAAAATGTCATCAGTGAAGCCGAAAAACTCGCCGCTATCGCCTGCCGCGAGGCGGGGGATGACAAACCGATACGGTCGGTGATACATGCTCCGCATCGCACGCGTCCGGGACTTGAGGCAAAACGTTCGGAGGCGGCTGACAGTGGGGGATTGATGAAAAGCGCACCGGCGGTTAAGGGAAATTTTTATAAAGTTCCGGCCATTCTGGAATAAAGGATAATTTATGGACTCAGTTTTTTCCTACCAAAACCCGGACCCGTCCGGCAGCGACGGCACACTTTCCGGACTGAAAATAGCTGTGCAGCCGACAATCGGCATTGCCGGCTGGCCCGCCGTGGCAGGCTCGGAGGCGCTGGCCGGGTATTCATCGCCCGATGACGCTACGGTAATAGAAAGACTTAAGCAAAACGGAGCAGTGCTTGCAGGCATGACACACGCAAATGAACTTGGCCTCGGGATCAACGGCAAAAGCACAGCCGGCAGCCCCACCGGGGCCAAAACAACCGATGCGGAACTTTTGCTCGATCTGGCGGGCGAGGCTCGCCTGAGCGCCGCTCGTAATAATCTGTGGGGATTCAAGCCCTCATGGGGGCTGGTGCCCCGCTCCGGCATTGCCGGACTTGTCCCTTCGATGGAAGCCTGCGGAATTCTGGCCAATGACCCGGGAACAATCGGCACCGTCCTTAAAGTGATAGCCGGACCGGATGAGAGAGATTTTTCACAGCCGCAGCTTGAATACCGGGAAGTTTCCATAGAGAGTATAAAGCCTGAGCAATTCACTCTGGGCATCATAGAAGAAGCGACCACCCTGCTCTCCGGTGACACGCGCGATGCCTTTCACCAACAGATGAGTGAGCTCAAAAAAGCGGGATTTCAGATAAGGACTCTTTCGTGGCCTGGCTATGGCTTGTGTCTTGTCGTACATCGCCTTGTCGGGTCGGTCGAGGCCTCGTCCGCCGCGGGCCGGTATGATTCCGTGCGCTTCGGAAGGCGCGCGCCAGGAGCCAAAAACTGGAACGAAATGTATCTGCAGTCACGGGGCGCTTTTTTCGGGACACTTGTGAAAAGCTATCTGATTCAGGGAGCGTATTTCCAGTTTGAGCGCTACGACGCCTATGAAAATGCCTGCCGGATCCGCGCGCGCCTGTTGAAAGTGGCGGCCCGGCTCTTTACACAGACAGACGCGCTGGTTTTGCCGGCACAAAAACCGGTCGATGCCGGAACGCTGGACAGACTCTATGAGCAATGCAAATTTACGGCATACGCCAACGTTGTCGGCCTGCCGGCCATGTACGTCCCGCCCGCATCAGCTGGCAATCATGGTTTTGAGCTTGCAGCAGCACAGGGTGCCTGCGGCCGTGTAATCGCCCTTGGTGAATATCTTCATCGGTTGAGGGCAGGAGGGAAAGCATAATGGAGTTTGAAGCTGTCATCGGATTGGAAATACATATAGAGCTCAACTGCGCCACGAAACTCTTTTGTGACTGCCCCAACAATCCCGGCGACGAGGCCAATATCAACACCTGCCCTGTGTGCCTTTGGTTTCCCGGTTCTCTGCCGCGCCTGAGCCGTGCGGCGTTGGAAAAAGCAGCCCTTTTATGCCTGGGGCTCAATTGTGAAATTCAAACAAAAAGCGCGTTTGACCAGAAGATCTATTACTACCCGGATCAGCCCAAAGGCTATCAGCTTTCTCAGGCCCATCAGCCGCTGGCGCGCGGGGGCTGGGTGGATATCACGGATGAGGACGGATCCGTCAAACGGCTGCGCATTCATCATGTTCATATGGAAGAGGATGTGGCCAAACTGATGCATGAACTGGATGGCAGAACACCCGTTTCGCTGGTGGACTTCAACCGCGCCGGCGCGCCGCTTGTCGAAATAGTCACCGAACCGGATTTTCGCACACCGCACCAGGCAATGGAATTTCTCAAGACACTGCGCACGCAGGTTCGCTACGTCGGCTCCTCCGAGTGCAGTATGGAAAACGGCACCATGCGGGCCGATGCAAACATTTCCATCAGGCCGAAAGGCACGGATCAGATGAACACAAAAGTGGAAATCAAAAACATGAACTCCGTCCGGCACGTGGGAGATGCCCTGGCCCATGAAATCAGCCGACAAAGCACCGCCGTGCGGTCGGGCGAGGCAATAACGGAACACACACGCTTGTGGGATGCGGATAAAAAAACCACTCTTCCGATGAGAGAAAAATTCGAGGCACCCTGTATCCCTGATCCGTCCATCCCCGAAATCATTATCCAACCGGACGAAATCAGCGCCTGGCGCGCACAGCTTCCGGAAATGCCCGCAGCACTGGCCGAGCGCTTTGTCAAGCAATACGGCCTCTCCACAGAAGAGGCGACATACCTGGGTTCCGATCCGGAAACCGCTTCGTACTTTGAAGAGCTGATCCGTCACGGTGTCGCCGCCCGCACCGCCATGCACTGGGTGAGCACACAGCTTCTGCCCGCTTTACGCCAGCGCAACCTGGAACTTACCCACAGCCCTGTTACGCCGCAAAGACTGGCCCGGCTTCTTGCCATGCTGGCCGCAGATGAAATCAACGCCGCGGCGGCGCGCGATGTTCTTTCGCTCATGTTTGATAGCGATGCCCCCCCCGACGATATCGTAAAAGCCAGGGGGCTGGGACAGGTATCCGATACGGATGAGCTTGCAACGCTGGTAGAACGTGTACTGTCGGAGCATACTGCAGCGGTGGCGGATTTCAAAAGCGGCCAGGCCAAAGCCATGGGCTTTCTCATCGGCCAGGTTATGCAGGCCTCCGGCGGCAAAGCCAATCCCAAAGTAATCAAAGAAATGTTGGCGCGAACGCTCTCCGTCTGAATCCTTCGAGACAAACCACCCTGCTGCCATCTATTTTGTGAAAAATTGAAATCGAGCGGGCATATTGACGCCTGTCTCCGGCGAAGGCGAGGATCGTGCTCCGGCCAACGCCGTGTGGCCGAATTGGAAACATTTAAGAATTTAATCTGAACGGGCAATTTTGACTTTCACAAAACCGCCAAAGAAAATTTTAAAAAATGCCGCCGACCCTTCCGCCACCGTAGTTAACCCGATGGCGGAAGGGTCCTGGCGACTGTGTCAGCCAGAAGCTGGAGGGTGCCCTTTAGAGCATCTCGAAAATACCGGCTGCGCCCATGCCGCCGCCGATACACATAGAAACGATGCCGCGTTTGGAGCCACGCCGCTTCATTTCATGCAGCAACTGAGCAGTCAGTTTTGCGCCCGTACATCCAAGCGGATGCCCCAAAGCGATGGCGCCGCCGTTGGGGTTGATATCGCCTGCCCAGTAGCGATCTTCAATGCCGACCACACGGCAGGAATAGATCGCCTGCGAAGCGAAGGCTTCATTGATTTCAAAAACATCGATATCTTTGGTGGTCAGGCCCGCCTGCTTCAAAACCTTGGGAATAGCGTAAGCGGGTCCCACGCCCATCTCTTCTGATTTACAGCCGGCCACCGCATAATTGGTCAGTTTTGCAATAGGTTTCAGGCCCAGTTCTTTGGCCTTCTGAGGCGTCATCAGCATGGAGAATGCCGCACCATCAGTCATCTGTGAAGAATTGGCCGCCGTCACGTTGCCGCCCAGTTTGAAGGGAGACCTCAGTTTGGCCATATCTTCCATTTTAGTCGGCCAGCGCACACCATCGTCCGTATCAAATGTCACATACTCGCGGATACGCTTGCCGTTTTTTACCGCATATTTCGCCGCCTTGATCGGAATGATTTCTTCCTTGAACTTTCCGGCTTTGATCGCTTCATAGGCGCGGCGGTTACTTTCTACTCCGAACTTGTCCATGTCTTCTCTGGAAATGTTGTAATTCATCGCAACATTTTCCGCCGTGTTGCCCATGTTGATATAGACATCCGACAAAGTGCCGTATGCCCAGTCCGGATGGGGACGCATGGCGGAGCCGCCCATCGGGATGTGGGTCATTGTCTCGCAGCCCCCGGCAATGATGATCTCCGACCAGCCGGCGCGGATTTTGGCCGTGGCGTCGGCAATCGCCTGAAGTCCCGATGAACAGAACCGGTTGACGGTCATTCCGGAAACGGAAATCGGCAGGCCGGCACCTATCGCCAGAATTCTTCCCAGATTCATTCCCTGTTCGCATTCCGGGAAAGAGCAGCCGACGATCAGATCGTCAATCTCTTCCTGCTTTACCTGGGGCAACCTGGCCAGGAGACCTTTAAGAACCTGAATGCCAAATTCATCTGCTCTCGTTTGCGCGAGACCTCCCCTTCTATAACGAGCGCCCGGGCTTCTTACTGATTCAACAATTACAGCATCACTCATGATATTCCTCCTTCGTGTCATGAAGACGCGGGGAAATTTTATACAGACCGCCGCGTCTGTGATTTTATCGTTTTTTTTAGTTACGCAGCGGCTTACCTTTGTTGAGCATGTACATGATGCGTTCCTGTGTCTTCTTTTCGCCGCAGAGGCTGACAAAAGCCTCTTTTTCCAGATCCAGAATTTCCTGCTCGGAAACAAATGTGCCTTCCGCGCAATCGCCGCCGGACAGCACATAGGCGACTTTCTTCGAGACGTGCACATCGTACTCGGAAACAAATTTGCCATAGTACATATTCTGCAGGATGGCATTGGTCAAACCTCGGAAATTCTCACCCATCACGGGGATCAGGGCAGGTCTGGGAGGTCTGTATCCGTCGGCCGCCAGCATGAGGACCAGCTGCTTGGCTTCGAAAATCTGCTGGTCGCGGCTCATGTTGATCTTTTCTGATTTACGTACATAACCCAGCTCCATTGCTTCGGCCGCACTGGTGGCAACCTTCGCCATGGCGATGTTTTCAAAGGCTTTGCCCATATGATACTGGAGGTTGAAGCCCTGCTCAATGAGGCCATCCGGAATTCCTTCGGTGAGACGCACCAGAAGCTCCTTGCAGCCTCCGCCTGCGGGAACCACGCCGACACCCACTTCCACCAGCCCGATATACAATTCGCCATTGGGCAGGCAGCGTGCGCCATGCATCGCAATTTCGCAGCCGCCGCCCAGAGCCAGACCGGCCGGAGCTGTGACGACAGGCTTGGAGAGGTATTTCATTTTCATATTAGCGCCCTGCAGTGCCTCGACACCCTGTTCAATCAGATCCCACTGCCCCATCTGGGCGGCCGTGAGTACCTGGAACACATTGGCGCCCGCCGAGAAGGCCCGCTCGTCGTGGTTAGCAATCACCAGACCCACGAAATCCTTCTCAACAATGTCCAGCGCCTCATTTTGCATGGCCGTGAAGTCGTTGTCGATAGCGTTCATCTTGGTATGGAATTCGAGGCAAACCACGCCGTCACCTATGTCGATGAGGCTGGCGCTGGCGTTTTCTTTGACGACCTTGTTCCGGCTCTTGAGATCCGGCAGGAAAATGATGCGCGGGTTTTCATCAACCTTTGCGTAGGCCTTTTTCTCAAAGTCGTAGTAGTACTTTCCGTCTTCCTTGGTTGTATAGAAGGATTCACACCCTTTCTTAACCATCTCCTCGACTTTTTTGGGAACTTTCAGCTTCAGCTTTTTCATCACCTCGAGCGATTCCTTGACGCCCACCGCATCCCAGGACTCGAAGGGGCCGAGCTTGTGGTTGTAACCCCATTTCATCGCGTTATCTATGGCCATGATGTTGTCGCAGATCTCACCCACACGATTGGCGGAATAGATGAAGTTTTTACACAGATATTCGCGGATGAATTCGGATGCAATGTCGTCGCCGAAAAACGCGGCTTTCATAGATTCAGCCACGTCTTCTTTCTTCTTGGCCGCTTCGATGGAAGCAAACTTCGGCCGGTCAGACGGCACATACTCCATGGTTTCATAATCAAGCATTAATTTGACGGACTTGCCTTTTTCGTCTTTGGTTTTCTTGTAGAAGCCCTGCTTGGTTTTGTTGCCCAGCCATTTGTTTTCCATCATTTTCTGACCGAAAGGCAGTGGCAGGAACATATCGCGTGATTCATCGTTGGGTACCGCGTCATAGAGGTTTTTCTGAACATGCATGCCCGTGTCGAGACCCACCAGATCGAGCGTGCCGAAGATGGCTGTGCCGGGGCGTCCGATGGCCTTGCCGACAATAGCGTCAACTTCGTTGATCTTGAGTTTTTTATCGACCATAATGCGCTGCGCATTGGACATATCAAATGAACCGATGCGGTTGCCGACAAAGTTGGGGCTGTCTTTACAAATGACAACACCCTTCCCCAGAGTTTTTTCACTGAATGTCACCATGTAATCGATAATTTTTTTATCAGTCTCCTCGCCGGGGATGATTTCCATCAGCTTCATGTAGCGGGGAGGATTAAAAAAATGTGTTCCCAGAAAATGTTTCTTCAGATTTGCGCCGAATTTCGCGCTGATATCCTTGATGGGAATACCGGAGGTATTCGTCGAAACGATACAGGTGGGCTTGATCACCTTTTCCACCTTGGCAAACAAATCCTGCTTGATTTTCAGGTTTTCAATAACCACTTCACAAATCCAGTCCACATCCGCCAGCCAATTCAGATTGTCCTCGAAGTTCCCGATCTTGATCATCGAGGCATTCTTCTTTGTGAAGAAACTGGCGGGTCTTGACTTCGTCGCACCGGCCAGGCCGTTTGCCGCAAAACGGTTCCTCCATGCCGGGCTCTTTTCCGTCAAGCCTTTTTTCTTGTCATCTTCCGTCAGTTCGAATGGAATGATATCGAGCAGATAACACTCGATACCGGCATTGGTCAGATGAGCCGCGATGGTCGCGCCCATGACTCCCGCACCTAATACAGCAGCTTTCTTGATCTCTAGTGACATTATTCTCCTCCTTCGTTTTCTTATGAGCCGCCAAGTTTTTGGAGCTCATAATTTGTTTGAGGCCGACCGCTCCTCGATTGAATCACGTTACCTCACTCAATATCTCATGAACCATGATAGGACCGGTTCACTTTTGGCGTTATGCGACAATTTCGCGTCTATCACATCCTTTCGCGGAGGCTGATGCCGGCGGCGCGCAGATAAAGCGCTGTGGAAAATACAACATGGCCTCCCTGATTAATTTGACGCTTTTAATTGATCTAAAAAGAAATGCGTACAGAAAAATTCGACGAATGAATCTTGCTCTGTAAAGAGCAGACGACCTGCCTGGCCTTGAAGTGAGAAATGCTGCAGAAAAGAACTCGGACATTCCGTGGCTCCCTTTCCACTGTGAAACGAATTAAAAACCCTGAAACTGACTCTGCCGGAAGTTACATTCGGAATCAATTTCTGATAATCAGGGAAGCGATGCATCGGGTGGGCAGCCGGCGCTGTTTTTTCTTCAATTTCGTCCCTTTAACAGTCCCTGATCGAAGACTTTGAGCCGAAAAAAATGGGGCTCGGTCACTTACTGACCAAAAGTCAATTTAGTTTTTAAACTAAAGAAAAACTAATGTCAAGGCAAATAAACTTACTTGGGCGGGATGCCTGATGCATACGGTTTTCCGAACGGGCCTAAAATCTCAGTCAATATTAATTATTGTTTTTAAAGACTTTTTATTTATCTATGTCTTTTCCCAAAAAACTTACATCTTGCATTGGCCGACACACTGAAGGGTTAATTCCGGCCGCGCATTTACGCAGCAGGCCGGTTCCATATGGTGGAACATCAATCAAATTGGGATATTATGAATAATTTAATTTGGACAAATCAGAGGGAAAATAGTAAGCATAAGACAACATTCATCTTTCCGGGGGGATTCTCATGCTGTATAATAAAACGGTTGCAATAGTTGTTCCCGCCTATAACGAAGAAAAACAGATCGCCCGCGTTTTGGCCACGATGCCGGAGTTTGTGGACCGCATCATTGTCGTCAATGACTGCTCGAGTGACAAAACGGCTGATGTGGTCCTATCCTGTATTAAAGACCAATGTGCTCCGGCAACGACTATCACAGAAAACTGCATTGAAACACCTGATAACCGCTACAACACTGCCGAATTGCTCTTGAAGAAAAAGCAGCAGCGTGACGCTCGCTACTATATACCCTCCGAAATTGCCAACCAAAGCACGGAAACCGACCGCATCATCCTCATTAACCATCTGAAAAACGGCGGTGTAGGGGCAGCTATCGCCACCGGCTACAAATGGTGCCGGGACCACGCCATCGATTGTACAGCCGTCATGGACGGCGACGGCCAGATGGATCCGGCGGAGTTGGAAAAAATATGCACACCCATTCTGACCGAAGACGTCGATTATGTGAAGGGTAACCGCCTCATCCATGGAGGCGCACGCCTGGTCATGCCCAAAACCAGGTTTTTTGGAAATTCCATCCTCTCCATCCTCACCAAAATCGCTTCAGGCTACTGGCATATATCCGATACGCAAACAGGCTTCAGGGCCATATCTCTTGGGGCGCTGAATGCCATCGAGATCCATAAAATCTACCCCCGCTACGGGATGCCCAACGATATACTCGTTAAACTGAACATCGCCTTTTGCACAATCAAAGAAGTGAAAATAAAACCGGTCTACAACGTCGGCGAATCATCCAAAATGAAGGTATACAATGTCATCCCCCGGATCTCCTGGCTCCTTTTCAAGAGTTTTTTCAAAAGACTCTGGATAAAATACCTGTTTCGTGATTTTCACCCGTTGTTTCTTCTGTATCATTTCGCCATGGCCCTGGGACTTGTTGCCATTCCTTACGGAATTAAAATCCTCCTCATAGCTCTCTCCGGCGGCCAGGTCTCCACCATCACCATGCTGGCATTTCTCTTTTTATTTTCCAGCAGTTTCCAGTCACTTCTGTTCGCCATGTGGATGGATATCCAGGACAATGAACGGCTCTACAAGTGACAACTAAGTGAAATAATATCTTGACAATTATTCTGTATCTGTTATGAGTAGAATAACTACTCGTAACGGAGCAGCAATGACCAGTCTTTTTTCAGGTTTGATATCCTCAAAAACCAGAATCAATCTGCTGGTGCGCTTTTTCTTCAACCCCGGCACAAAAGCCTATCTGCGTGAACTTTCGAAAGATCTGGATGTTTCCAGCAATGCGGTCCGCGAAGAGCTCAATCAACTGACCAAAACAAAACTCCTTAAGTCTCAAAAAAACGGGCGCAATGTCTTTTATACTGCAAACAGCGAGCATCCCCTTTTCCCCGAGCTTCGTTCTATGGTCAGCAAGGTCATGGGGCTTGATCAGGTAGTAGATAGCATACTTACCAGATTGGGTGATCTCGAAAAAGCGTACATCATCGATGATTATGCTGAAGGAAAAGACACAGGAATCGTTGATTTGGTGCTGGTAGGAAACGTGGACCAGTATCATCTAAATGATTTGAGCAGGAAAACTGAACGATATATAAAGCGAAAGATTCGTTCCCTGGTTTTGACCGAAGACGAATTCGAGGCCTTCAGGAAAAAAATGGAAGACCGGCCACACTTCCTGGTGTGGCAAAGGCCGGAATAAAAATAAACCGCCGCAGCACCTTTTGTGACGGTCAATATTGCCTCCCCCGACAGGTTACAGGCATCGATATGTAACTTACGGGGCGGAGCTGAATCAATCATAATTATCTAATTTAATTGAAAATATAATGCAGAGAGACCATTCCTATGCACATCGGTGAAACCATGACGGATGTACACTCAACAATAATCAAATCCGAGCCATTTCAAAGCGAGGTATCCCGGCTATGATTTTTATCGCAGGCGGCGCGGGATATATCGGCTCACACGCCAATAAAATATTGAACCAAAAAGGATACGAAACAGTCGTTTATGACAATCTCGTTTACGGCCATCGCGAGTTTTGCAAATGGGGGCATTTCGTATTGGGAGACATTGCCGATAAAGATCAGCTAAGGTTGTGTTTTAAAACCTACCCGATAGAAGCGGTCATGCATTATTGCGCTTTCTGTTACGTTGGTGAATCCGTCGAACATCCCGCAAAATATTATCGTAACAATGTCATCAATACACTGAATTTACTGGATGTAATGGTTGAATATGGCGTAAAGAATTTCATTTTTTCGTCAAGCTGCGCCACCTATGGCAATCCAATCGAAATTCCCATGACGGAAAATCATCCCCAAGTGCCGATTAATCCCTACGGTAGAACAAAACTGATGGTCGAACAAATTCTGAAAGATTACGATCGGGCTTACGGCATCCGTCACGTCTGCCTGCGTTATTTCAATGCCGCAGGCGCAGACCCGGATGCGGAGATCGGGGAATGGCACGAACCGGAAACCCATTTAATCCCCCTTGTCCTGCAGGTTGCCGCCGGCCGTCGTGATTACATCCAGGTATTTGGGACGGATTACGATACTCCGGACGGAACATGTGTGCGCGATTATATCCACATAAACGACCTGGCGGCGGCGCACATTGCAGCGTTTGATTATCTGAAAGGCGGCGGAGCATCAACCGCTTTTAATCTCGGCAACGGCAATGGCTTTTCCGTAAAAGAAGTGATTCAAACCGCCGAACGCATCACAGGCAAATCCATCAAGGTCATTGAAGGCCCCCGGCGTCCGGGAGACCCCCCGACACTGGTCGGCAGCGCGGATAAGGCCAAAAAGATTCTGAACTGGCAACCCCGGTATGCAAACCTGGAAGAGATCATTAAAACGGCATGGAAATGGGAATCGAATAGAATAAAAGGATAGTAATATCATCAAATATCATAATACCAATCATTTCTTAATGTCATGAGCGAAATCATTATTGAACCAGGCAGATCTGAAAAAAATTACTGGGCAGACCTATGGCGTTACCGGGAATTATTTATCATTCTCTCCTGGCGTGACTTGTCTGTACGTTATAAACAAACAGTTATTGGTATCCTCTGGGCAGTTTTGCGGCCCTTGCTGACAATGGTTGTCTTTACAGTGATTTTCAGTCGCATTGCCAAACTGCCCGGTGATGGGAACGCACCCTATGCACTGATGGTGTTTGCCGCCATGCTTCCCTGGTCGTTGTTTTCCAATGCGCTCAGTGAATCATCCAACAGCCTGATCGGTAATGCCAACCTGATCAGTAAGGTTTACTTCCCACGGATGATCGTTCCGGCAGCAACAATCATTACCGCGCTGGTTGATTTCCTGATCAGTTTTGTAATTCTCATCTTACTGATGATCTTCTATCAATTCCTGCCCGGTTGGCAAATTCTCCTTCTTCCTTTTTTTATCATCCTTGCTTTGCTTGCGAGCTTGGGGCCGGGATTGTGGATCACCGCATTGAATGTCAAATATCGCGACTTCCGTTATACGATCCCATTTATTATCCAATTCGGCCTTTACATTTCGCCGGTAGGATTCAGCAGCAATGTCATACCGGAGAAATGGCGACTGCTATACAGCATCAATCCCATGGTCGGAGTTATAGACGGATTCCGCTGGTGTATTCTGGGCGCTTCAAGCCGGATTTACATGCCCGGCTTTTTGTTGAGCTTGGCCGTCATTACCTTTTTTCTGTGGCTTGGCATTTCACGTTTTCGAAAGATGGAGAAGACCTTTGCAGATATCATTTAGAATAGTAAATAGTAAAAAGAAAATAGAGGATAGCTAAAACAAATGAATGAGAGGCCACATAGAAAACTTTTAGTCTGGCAGAAAGCCATGGAATTTGTCATTGATATTTATAAATTAACTGCAAAGTTCCCCAAACATGAAGAATATGGTTTGACATCACAAATGCGGA
>Ga0255340_1001190_pt1 | contig 35952 bp, 27 predicted proteins | sample wastewater_treat_7_FD_192417 | JGI IMG/M metagenome (GOLD analysis project Ga0255340, IMG submission 192417) | Wastewater microbial communities from Lulu Island WWTP, Vancouver, Canada - plant10 | ecosystem: Engineered > WWTP > Wastewater > Unclassified | place: Canada: Vancouver, British... | reverse complement strand
TTGTTCGATTGACGCCTTCGGCGCGCGAGGAAGAAATGAATCTTAATAATAAAATATTTCATTCTGTATTAAATACAGAGAATGGTGAAGTTTCTGAAGAAACGATATTTAAATATTTTCAAGATGGAAAAATTATCTGGGCTGAATATTCTGGTGGCTCAATTATAAGAGGATTTCTTATTGGGTTTGTTAACGAAAATAATACATTGGAATTTTCATATCAACATATAAATCGAGAAAATAAAATTAGAGTTGGGGAATGTAGTTCTATTTCAAAAATAAATACTCAAGGAAAAATAGTATTTTATGAAACCTGGAAATGGACAAATGGTGATTGCTCATCTGGAACATCTGTTATTGAAGAGGTCTAAAAATATGATGATATCAAATATTAAACATTCCAATTATAAGTTGATATGCATCTATAGAATTATAAAATGCAATGATTATGTATGTTTTAAGTAAGAGATGTATCTAATAGAATTCCAGATAAAGGTTTAATTAATATTATATATATCTAACATGTATTATTAAAATCATGCTTAATTACCATATCGGTTTTAAGAATAAGTACACAATTAGAATCACACAAAAGCTATATTTTAACTAAAAGAGGGAAATATGGAATTTATTACGAAAGACAGTATTGTTGCGTTGGATAGTGATTTTCAAGTTTCACATCAGTTATTATGGAGTGAAAATTCTTCTTCAGAAAGAATAACAATTACAAAAGTACATGTATATCCAGGTAAAATAAATAAACGGCACAAACATGAAACCTCAGAACAAATATGGATAGCTCTTGAGGGAAAAGGTTTGCTTCTATTAGCAGATAATGAAACAAAAGAAATTAATGAAGGTGATGTCGTGCGTTTTTCGGATAAAGAAATTCATGGAATAGAAAATAATACAGAAAAAGAGTTTGTTTATATTTCCGTAACCTCACCACCAGTAAACTTTAGATATGCTTATAAGGGTGAAAAAAAATAATCGAACAACAGTTTCAACCTGACATTGCTATTGTCACGAAACTTGCTTTCTGGCTTCGCCAGGCAATTTTCGCGCCAATGTACGCAATGCAGGTTAAACTAATGTTCGACGCTGCGCGGACGGAATAGATTTTCTCCTGTGCTCGTACAAAAGTATATACAAACCGTCCGCCTGTCTTTATCTCTTCCGGTCTTCTACAAAAAAACCGAGTGCGTCCTTCAGGATCGAGTTCGCTTTATGTAACTCGTAATTTTCCCTTTTCAACCGTGCTATTTCATCATCAGGATTGGTCGAAACCACCGTTTTATTTTTATCATTCTTTACTCGCTTTTTTCGCCACTCAGCAAGAGTTGCATATGGGATACCAAGTTGCTCAGAAGCCTTTTTTAGACCGACTTCACCTGAGAGCTCTATCGTTCGTTCTTTAAATTCTTTGTCGTACCTTTTCATCGTAATACCTCGTTATATGTATTTTCAAACGTTTTGGTACTGAATTTTATTATACCCCCCATAATCATAATTCGTCATCACTCCCTTTTACGAGTTTTGTAAGATTCTCTGTAAATCGTCGAGACAAGGCAATGAGTTGTTCCTGCTCCTCCGGAGTGAACAGTGACATTGCGGTGTCTTCGGCACGGGTAATGTGTCTCACCGGTTTTCCAGCATAAGCACGCCCCGACTCCGTTAAATTTACCGTTTTATTTCTTCTATCATCTTCATTTTCTATTAGCGTTACATAACCATCGCCAAACAGATTTTTCACAATACTGCTCACAATCTGCTTGGACTGAAAGGTTCTGTCACATATGTCCTTCTGTGTCATACCATCCTTTGCATAGAACAGAACATTCAACACGAGAAAAGTCTTCATCAGAAGACCATTGCTTTTCGCATACTCATCATAGAGAGCAAACTGTTCATCGCGAAATTTACAATATAAAAAGGTATTTTTTCTATCCTGCTTTGTCACTTATCTGACCTCAAACACGATTTCAATATAGTCAAATATTTGACTATTATTTTATAGCTTATGTATCAATATGTTAAGCAATACTAATATAAATCCACCTCTACGGAGCGTTGATTGCATACATTCTGAGCGGATGATATCATAGATCATACGGAGGTTTTACAATGGACTGCAGAAAAACGGGAAAACTTATAGCGCAACTGCGCAAAGAACGAGGTATGACGCAGAAGCAGCTTGCCGACGTTTTATTCGTAAGTGATAAAGCGGTTTCAAAATGGGAAACGGGCGCCGGCTGCCCCGACGTTACGCTGCTTTCCGCACTGTCTCGCATACTTGGAGTCAATACCGCCGCAATCTTAAACGGAGATCTTGAACCGAACGATACAAACGGAGATAATATGAAAAAAATATCGTTTTACCTTTGTCCCGACTGCGCGAATATGCTGAGCGCAACGGGACAGGCAGAAATTTCGTGTTGCGGCAGGAAGCTGGAGCCGCTTACACCGCAGACAGCAGACGAACCGCACGCAGCCCATATCGAAAAGAGCGATACGGATTATTACGTTACGTTCAATCACGAAATGTCCAAAACGCATTATCTGACGTTCGCCGCATATGTACGCTGGGACACCCTTACGCTCGTAAAACTGTATCCCGAACAGGACGCCGCCGTCCGCATTCCGCAGATGCCCGGCGGCACGCTGTACGTTGCGTGCAATACGCACGGACTTTTTACGCAACCGCTATAATTGCAAAATATAACCCCCAATTTAATAGGCAAGTAAGAGTAATTCTTTTCCCATCGGCAGAAGCCTTTTTTAGACCGACTTCACCTGAGAGCTCTATCGCTCGTTCTTTAAATTCTTTGTCGTACCTTTTCATCGTAATACCTCGTTATATGTATTTTCGAACGTTTTGGTACTGAACTTTTATTATACCCCTCCAATCTCATCTGTGCTTGTTTTTAATAACGTATTATTCTCTTCATCCTTATATTCACAAGGAAAATTCTTTAATATGTTTTTTTTATAGTGTATTACACCAGAAATATCTAAGGGTCGAAGACTTTCATTTTGATCATTAAAATCTTCAAAAATTATTTCTTTTTCACCTAAAACAGTCCAAAATATATTCAAGTTTTTTTCTTCTAATTCTTGAATCAAGTCATTTTTTCTTACAATAAGACATGAACATGTTGGTTGCGTTACGCAAGGATCAAAGCAAATCATTTGTCCGTCTTTGTTTAAAAATTGTCCTTCAATTTTTGAGTATTGTAAATCAAGAAGATCAAAAAGAATTTCTGTCGGTTTATAAAAACTAATAGTAGATTCTTTGGACATATCATATTCTTCCTCCCATAAATAATTAACTGCCGTTACTGCAACTTTACCAACAAGTTGATGAGTTATATCGTTGCAAATTTCAGACCAACTTTCGCCATTATAATATGGATCTCTAAAAGTTTTATTAGCTGCTGACCAATAATATTCTCTGCTAAATATTTGGTATCTGTTCGCTGATTCAGGCATCCACCTTCCCGCAAAGTTTTGCCCCTTTAGCCATTTTACAATTTTTGCATGGTCCTTTTTCTTTGTAATATAACTTCTTATTTGATACCATAACTCTTTTTGTGAGGTTTCATGTTTTCCTGCCCCGATGTCTTCTGGTTCAGTCCAAGATTTGTACATTTCAAGTACCAGCCATTCAACACCTTCTTTGTCAAATACACTTATCATTTTTAATGGATCTGGTAAGTCATCAGTTTTAAGGATCCACTCTTTGTTTGGAAATTTCCAATTATTGTAATCAATAGAATTCCACCAAAACTTCTCATTCTTGTTTTCAAGGTTTTTCTGTATTGTAATAGTTGGATCAATATCTCTTACGTAAGGTTCCCAAGGTCCTTCATACTTTAATTGTTCTGAATTTCTTCTATATTTATCTCTATAAAAAGGGAAATTATCGGAAACCCGTGCAAGCAATTCATAGAATGCAATCCATTGATATTTTTTCCCAATTCGTTCTGTTTGATGGTAATGCCTTCCGCCTGAACGAATCTTTATATCAAATTCACCGTGCTTTTCTACATCATAGCCATATTTCTCTATGATCCATTTAACAGCCAAATTGCTTAATTGTTGCGTATCTATTTGCCAATTGCCGAAAGCGCCTTCAAATATATATCTACCAAAATCGCCATACATCTGCTCCCTAACATTTGTTTTCATAGAACTAACAATGGAATTCAAACCGCAATAGTAATCTTTGAAATCTTTTGCCTTATAGGCATATTCGTATTTCGCAATGTCTTCATTACTTGGAAATGTAGTTGGCAAATCGCTTTTATAGGGCGGTTTAGTTTTGCTTAAATCAAAATCAAATTTGTGCCCTTTGAAAACTGCATAGTCAATAATTCCTCTCGCATAATCTCTCAACAAAATATCAGGAATTACATTTTCCGTATTGAAAACAGATTTATAAATACAAATTCCTAATTCTTTTAATAATTCAATTTTACTTGTTCTTACAGCACAACCAAACGCAACGGCATATACTCTCTGTAAAACATAAGGGTCATTAACTTTTTCAAATGTTTGAATGAGTTTTATTAAAATATTTATTCGTTCTTCTAGCAGACAAATAATTGCTTTTGTTGTAGAATCTCTTAATACTCTGTTAGTGCTAGCAGTAAACCAAAATAATGTTTGGCACATTAAACGAATTGATTCGTCAGAAATGTTTTCTCGTTTATCATCTGTCCAAGCCCAATCAATCACACGTTGAATAGAGGTAACATCAGAATAACTTGGGTATTGATGATGAATAAATGGTGTCCACCACGAATCTCTATCAGCCATACTGAATCTCATTAAATGATCGTGCAGAAAATCGCTGTTGAAATAATGTTTCGGCTGTGATGTGATTAAAAGAATTGTGTTAAAGAAATAGTCATGCAAGTTGTGTTTTTGAATTATTACTTCATTTATGTAGTCTTTCAACTTTTCATTTATAGTCTCTTTCTTTCTCCAAACAATACTTTCAACAAATGCTTTTGCCACAACATCAAATTCTTTTGCATATGGTGCGGCTTCAAACAATTCTATGCCTGATAATTCAGGTAACTGAATAGAAAGGGCTTCGATGATTCCCTTATTGTAATAAGCCGTGTTTTCATCTTTGAGTAGTTTATATAATTTACTTCCTACTGAAAAAGAGCTTGTTGGATTTATCTTGTCAAAGTAACTTTCCAATAAGTAAGAGCAAACTAAATGGTCACTAAATCTTTCATAGGAAATATACACACCCTCAAAAGTCTTTCCGTCTCTTTCCCAATACAAGTTTTGAGTAAGAAGTCCTTCACTAATTAAATCTTCAAAAAACATGGCTGGTTCAGTAATTGAGTTGTCTTTGGCAAATTGAGTAATGATAGCATACGCATCGTCAAGTTTTATGTAAGTATTTTCTGTGTCAGCAATTTGACTTGCAATTACTTTTATAACTTTTTGAGTAATATTTAACTTTTCAGGTAGCTTATATTTTTCTGAAATCTTGCTATTAATAGCTTCAAGATAGAAATTAAGAATAGTAGAAATGCCTTCGTAACCATCGGGTATTTCGTGTAAGCCTTTTTTACTTAATCCTTCGCAAAATAACTTCAAGAATAGTGGATTGGAAAATTCGGGGTGAAGCAAAGGAATGCTTGGTTGTTTAATGCCATAGTTTTCAAAAAAATGTTTTGATGCTTCGTATTCCTGATATGAGAAACCGTAATGAATAACTTTTATGACTTCTTTTTTTGCGGTAAGTGATTCAGGAATTAATAGTTTTTCGTAAGAAGTTCTAAGGCTAAAGACTACACCTATGTTCGGATATTTCTTAACTGCGGAAATAAAGCCTGAAATGTAATTTTTCCACAATTCTTTTCCTTTTCCTTCATTTATTGCATCTATCAGAATTAGAATTCTACTTTGTGTTGTTTCGGCTTTTGCATTTAGAGAAGCAAGAAATATATCTCTTTCACAATTTAATAGAAGTTGTTTTTTGATTTGACTCCAAGGTTCCTCTTCTGTAAAATGTTGACCAAGCAATAAAATTGAAAACTGATTTCGTTCGCTTCTTTTTATGGCAACATCAGCAAGCAAATGTGATTTTCCTATTCCCGCGTCACCTGTTAAAAGCAGAAAAGGATTATTTGAAAGAAGAACTGTTGTGCTATTTAGGAATTTAATGAACTTATTAATTGAACTGTCCAATCTTTTGAAACGCTCTATATCCCAATAAAATTTATTTGCATCACTCTCGTATTTACTTTTTTCTTTCTGCTCTTTTTTGAGAGCAGAATCTATTTCATAAAATTCTATGATTAAATCGTTAATGATTTTTTTAACATCTTCTAATAGCGAGCTTAAACCAATATTATTAATAGTGCTTGTTTCAACAAAATCAATTTGCTCACATTGTTGTTTGACAGTCGTGACTTTTAAATTAACTTTATCAATATGCTCTTTTATTTTTTCTTCTTTTGTATAAGAAATTGCTTCTCTATAATGTTGAAGTAAATCATCAAGATAAGAGTCGAATTGTTCTTTGAAGTATTTATCTCTGCTTATTCCGTCAAATATCTTTGTAATTGGTAATTCAAAATTTAATTCAGGAGTATAGCGTTTATCAAGATTTTTGATATTCGCATCAAGCTTTTGTTTAAACCATTCATCAGAAAATTCTCCCTTGCCAAACCAATAGTATAATTTTCCTTCGTTTTCTTTTTTACTTAAACGTTCAAATATTTCTGAATTTCCCCAAAACTCAAATTCAATCGTCCTGTTGTATGACTTTGCAAACGCTTCCCATTTGGCTACTCTTGCATTCCATTTATCCATAAAATGGTTCACTTGTTGCCCTTTTCGCTTACCTTTTGTAATGGTTATTCTTGGGTCAGCTCTATCTAATGGAACGCAGATGTAATACTTTACTAAGTTCGGATGTTTTGTAAAAGCTGTTTTAAACGATTTATCAAGTTGTTCCCACTGTGATTTATCCATAAATGAAAAAAACTTTGCTTGCCAACCATATTCATCCCCATTTTTTAAAATGCAATACGCTTCAACGCCACCATCTGGCGCAGCTACTCTAATAAATTTAGATTTGTTTGGAATATGTTCAGCCCTTGCTAATTGGCATACGAGTTCTTCAAATCCATTTTTAATATCGCCATTAAAAGCTCGTAGTGTATTCCATTCTATATTCATCAAACATCTCCTATTGTTTCAAACTTTGATTTATAAAAATTTCTAAAAAAAATATTTCCCTAATAACCCTTATTTAATATACTCTATTTAGATATTCAGATAAAACTTCTCATGGCCTGTAGTATAACAATTTTTCTTTAAGTTGTCTAAGCAAAAGGCTTAGCCAAACAAGACCGCAAGAAGCGACACATTTAAGAGGTCGCAAGCTTGCGGTCTTTCTTCAAGGTACTTCCTTAGAAGTACCTTAGCGGGTGTCCAGAGGGCAAAGCCCTTTGCTTTTCCGAATAGGAAAAGTCGAGCGAAGCGAAGAGTCCCGAAGTTGAAACTCATGAAATGAAAGTGTCAACTTCAGTGTGGGATACACTGAAAAGAGCATTTTTCAGTGTATCCCAGCGCTTGCTTTCCTCTTCTTCCGTAGATAAAAACAAGAACTCGCAAGCTTGCAATCAAACTTTTTCTAAATTTATCTTTTTATATCTCCTCCCCTATGTTTTTCTTTTTGCAGCTTTTGTTTTTTTAACTGCCCTTTCTCTTCTTTCAATACATACTCTCTGTATGATCTACATCCATTTTTTTCAAGTTTTTTTGCTAATATTCGAAACTCTTTGGCTCCGTAATTCCAAAATTTAGTAAAGGCTTTTTTATACTGACCAAGTTCGTATACCACAGCTGCAATTAAATATTTTGCCTTTTGGGAAAAAGAAGTCACTCTACTTTTTAGAGGTTCTTCTTTCTTTTTATAAAAATCTTTTTCTAAATCATCTATCGCCGATATATGGTTTTGTACATTTTTGTTTATTTCTTTTAAGTTTTTATGAAAGGTTGTCATTCTTTCAATGTCTTTCTTATTCCTCTTTATTTCCTCTGCTTCTTTGTTTAGTTTTTTTCCTGCTATATTAATACCTTTTTCTTTTTTTATTAAACTCATAGCTTTCTCCTTTAATATATTTTCTTTTCTTTCATTTTCTCGCTTCAACTGATATTGATCTTTTTCCATGTACGAATGTTTTGGTCCAGGTGTTCTATCAATCAAAACCCCAAGGCTTTCTGCAAAATCTTGTAAGTCAAATCGAACAGATTCTTGAAATTGCATTTGGGCTGTTCCTTTTTTCTTTTGAGTTTTAAATCCCATCTCTAAAAGAGAAGCACTCAAAGATGATTGTAGTTCAATTCCAGACATTAAAGCTTTTCCATATCGCTTAACCATATCTTCTTGTAAATCGCCTTTTTCTTCGTCCTCTTTATATAAAGCACCAAAAACTTTTTTTTGCTTTTCTCCTAACTTCTTTTTTTTCAAACCTTCATTTTTTATTTTTTCTCTACGTTCCTTTTCTTCTTGTATTTCTGCATCTGTTAATCTATGAGCAACAGGTACAAAATCAAAATGAATATGAGGCGGTGAAAAAACTTGTTCTCCTGTTGCAGAATCGATACTAAATTCATCATCATGCAAATAAATACCAATAGGAACAATGTTTGGATATTTTTTTGGCATAAACTCTGTAACAAACTTTTTCAACACATTACAAGCTACCTCTGGGTCGATTTGGTTATCTCTATTCCCAAGCTTAAAAATAAACTCATAGGCTGGCTTTCTTGAATTATCCGATTTTATATTTTTTAATTTTCCCTTTCTTTTATCATTCAAAATCGTTTCAAGATAGTTTTCAATCCTACGATCCTTTCTTTTTTGATTCATGTTATAATTTGCAACTGCATCCCCAAATATTTTTTCATAACATTCATACATATCTCCCATGTCTAGAATAACTTCATGCATTTTAGTTAAATCAATATGTTGTTCTGCTCCGACAACAGATAGAGTCCTATTGTTATGCTCTCTGTGAATTCGTGGTCTGCAGTGTGCAGTTACCCGCACTCCATAATAATTATTCATATGCTACCCTGAACCAAAACTCTTCCGAAGAAAGATTTTTATCAAATTCTAAAAGCCCTTCTTTCAAAGAAAGGTCTCCCTCTCTAAATTCTTCAGCTTTAGCAAGAATTTTTTGAATACCTTTTCCCTGATGTGCTTCAAATAATGCAAACTTTACACCATTTAAAAAAGCCTCTGCTATTTTATCTTGCTTTTTTGACAAAGACGGTTTTTCGTTTTTGAGTTCTGAGTGAGCTTGATTGATCGTCATTTGTCCCGTTTCAATTTTTTCCACGATTTCTTTTGGGCTTTTTTTATACACTTCCCGCATCTTACTTAATTGTCGTGGACTAACTTTTAATTGTTCAGCGACTTTTTGATCAGTAAATTCTTTTACTTGTTTGCCTTCTTCCTTTGTTTTATTTTTTATTGCTTCAATTTGTATAAAGGATTTAAAGATTTCTTGTTCACTTAAGTTTCTTCGGTTTAGTTGTAAGTTATACATATACAAAAGCGTATCATCTTTAGATTCAAATCTTTTTATCATTACAGGAACTGTTTTTAATGCAATTTCCTGTGCAGCAAAGTATCGAGTATGTCCATCAACAATCGTAAAATCAGGTAAAACAACAATTGGCTGGGTTTTATCAAAACCATTTACTTTTATGTCTTCAGCAATTCGTTTTATTTTTTCTCCTTCCTGAGTAAAGACCGCTTGGTACTCATCATTTATTTGCAGTTTTGAAAGGGGAACCATTTTTATCTCTTTGCTTATAATATTTTTAAAGATGCCTATCCCTTTTTGCAAACCTTCTTTTATCGTATTTTCTTTTATCATCTTATAACTCCTATTCAAAATCAAATTCTTCTTGAGAAGTAGCTATTTTCCATAACCCTCGCTTGCTTCCTTTTTCAACAAAACCATACTGCGACATTATTGTAAGCATATTGCTTATGTTTTTACTCGTACCGCCCACTATCTTAGAAATTTCTAAAGGGCTTGCCTCTCCTCCCAATTCTTTTAGTGCCTCAATGATTTTATCTCTTTCGGGTGTAAGATTTTCAACACTTGCAATGTTTTTACCCCCACTACTCCAAGTACACGAAGTAGGGTCAAAGTAAATATCTTCTTCATACTCTTGAAAATCTCTACTCGTTACAAGAAGAGTTGCTTTATTTTGATTTCGAAAACGAGTAAGCATAATGGTAGTATCAGCGGCTGCCATGTTGGCAAAGCTTCCGCTTATAACTTCAAAAGGATCTTCATCTGCCTTTTTCTTTCTAAAATGAGTTATCAAAATTATTGCCACTTTCAATTCGTCGGCAAGTTTTTTTAATTCTCCCATCCAAGCATAGTCAGACTGAAAGCTCTCGTTGTCTCTTCCCTCAGAAAACTTTCCTTTTGTGTCTATACAAACCAATTTTATATCTTCGTTTTCTTTAAGATGTTTTTTTAAATCATGCACCCCGCCTTCATTTGTACGCCAAGAAAATGCAATCAGCAACTTTTCGTCTTTAGGAACAATACCTTGTTTCTCGATGCGCTTTTGTATTCGCAACTCAGAATCTTCTAAGGCAAGATATAAACAATGACTTCTTTTTAAAATTGAATAATTTAAAAATTTCTCTTCGTTATAACAAATACTTAATAGCATTTGCAAAACAAACCAACTTTTCCCTACCTTGGGAGCACCTGCAAGCAGGACCAAGCCATAAGAGGGAATAAGATTTTCAATAAAAAAATCAAATTCTGGATACTTTGTTTTCATTATTGTTTCTGCTCCTTTAATATCATAAGATTTTTGTTGCGCTTTATTCATTTATTACACCTCTCTTTTCAAGTGATTCCAAGTTAAACTTTTCAACTTTATCAACAGAAAGGTATACAGGCTCTCCAGCATGAAACTTTAATTCAAATATTAAAGATCCAAATCCATTTTTATAATCAATCACCTCATGTCTCATTTTCTCTATAAATTTGTCTTTTTTTGTTTTTGGAAAGTGTTTTATTATATTACTCATTTGATTCAGCCTCCTTTAAAAAATGTATAAGACTTGCTTTTGAATATAAAACTTTTCGTCCTATTCGTATTTTAGGAATTTTCAAATGTGCATCTAATAAAGATTGAGACACTCGCAAAAACTGACATGCTTCTGCCCTGGTTAATAATTCTATATCTTCTCCTATATGTGAAGACCCTTGGATTGTTTTATTAGTCATAATATCCTCCAAAACTATTTTGACAAACAGAGAATAACTTCTTGAGCTCATAAAAATTACGAAGTTGTTTCGTGCTGTTTTGTCTTATGAGAAAATTATTAACTATCTTGTGGATTTTCACAAAGGAAAAAAGGCTCTAAAAACTGGAATTATAGGTAAAAAAGGGAATTTTATTTTTTACCCGACCTTCCTTTTCTAATTTTTGCAAATGCTTTTGCAAAGGTATTATAAGATTGTCGTCCACTAGGAGGCGCTCCATAGTCCTCTACATAGTCTTTTCCTTCTACCTGAAAAAAATCAATTATTTCTGAGATAGGCGGTCCGTTATATTCATCATCCTTTACTGGAAACATATCTTCCACTTCATAATAAGCTCGAGCAAAATCTGTCACTTTAAGCTTATGAAACAAAAAAGTTTTATCTTTTTCAATTTCTCTAAAATATGGTTTAATAAATCTTGAGAACATTTCATTTCTGCTAATATCAGAAAAAAACAACTTGAGATGTTTACAAGAGTCTGAAATATTTGTTTTTTCAAACTCTTGTAAATAATTATAAAGATTAAATTCTTCTACCTCGTTTTTAAATTCGTTTTCTATTTCTTTTCTTAAAAGAGAAAATTCTTTTAAGAGGTGCTCTGTAGATTGTATTTTAATATCTTTATATTCATCCGTATATGCAGAAGAAATCGGTCCTTTTTCTTTTTCATCCATCCCTGAGTATGCTAGATTCAAAGCTTTATAAGAATTGTCTGGTACGACAAAAATTGTTTTTCCTTCACTATTTTCTAAAAACATAGATGAAGTACAAAATGTACTAAGCTCATCAGCTACATAATAAAACAAGGCGACAATTTTACTTGAAAGAAATTCATCCAATCTATCATCTTGCCATATAGCGTCCAGTTGTGAGAGTCCATGTTCGCCCAGAGTTTTACCATCCCAGGTTACCAAGATTTCTTTTAGTTTATCTCTAACCCCGTCACTCATGGGATACAGAGCAAACATGTTTCCGGCGCCTTTTTGCTCGTAAATGTAATTAAACTGTGTTATAAAATTTTTTGATACTTTTTTATTTTCAGAAATAATTGGAGAAAATTCTTTAAACAGTTCTATATAAAAATCAACCTTACAGTGAATTTGTTCTTGTATTTTTTCTTGGGAGAATGCAGTCGCAGCATCAGATCTCGATGTTTGTATTGTATCTTCTTGCTTTATTTTATATTTTTCAAAAGGTTTACTATCGATCTCTTTTATTTTTTCATCAAATTCTTTTTGCTTAACCAATATAGATAATAAAAATTCACAATACGCTGCTGCCTCATCTATTTCACTTAATCGATACTTAAAATATTTTGTAGTAACACAGGTTTTTTTTATATCTTCTATCTTTAGATTTTCCTTTTTAAAATAAACTCGTTTAGCTTTATTTCTCTTTTCTATTATTTTTCTTTCTTTTTCAGTCTTCCCAATTATTCCTTTATAGTCGATTTTTTTGCAAGTTAGCTCCTCTGGTAATATTCGAATCTTTGATTCTAGTCCAATATTTGTCATAAAAAACTCCTTTGCATCTTTTATTTTTCCCAGAGAAGAACCTAGGATAGGAAGGAATATAGGAATAGAATCCTATATTCCTATATAAAAATCAAGCTAAAGATGCAATGGGGAGCAGAACAGTATCTATCGCCTTTGATACATTTTTCAATGCAATTTCTGTTTGATGGTTTGCATAATGTGCAAGCATCTTTTGAGTTAAATGTCCTGTTACTTTCTGTAAATCAGATTGCTTCAAATGTGGTTCAATATACGTAGAAAAAAAGTGTCGCCATGAATGAAATGTAATATTTCCATATGAGACGTTCATTGCTTTTAGCTGCTCTTTTAAAACATCTCCCCAAATCTTTTTATCAAAGGGTTTGTCAGGGTTACTTATACTCCAGAAAATAAATCCTTCATCTCCTTGATTATATGGATTTGTATCTGCCTGTTTTCTCAAGAGCCTTAACAAATCTTTTCCTGCAGGAACATATCTCTCCTTTCCATTTTTTGGAGCTTTTAGCCCATCATATACAGAATAATTTCGCTCTATGTGTATTTTATCTTCAAGCAAATCTTTTTTCTTTAGCGCAAGAATTTCTCCTATGCGCAATCCTGTTAACATAGCGACTTGATTTCCTAGCTTTGCTGTCGGGTGATTCCAATCTCTTTTAAACAATGCTTCTGCTTCTTCTAATGAAAGAATATCTTTTTGTTTTGGGTTTGGTTTTAAGTAAACAAATCCTGTATAATAATTATTAAAAATTAATTCATTTTCATGAGCGTATTTAAAAGCTTGTAAGCCAGCAGCTAGAATTCTATTTAGATAGCCTGCAGAAAGATACTCCATTTTTTTATGTTTTTGACCGACATTGAATTTTGTTTCTTTTAATTCCCAAAGCCACTCTTGCAATTCTTTTTTTGTAAAGCTTCCTATTTCTCGATCACCATATTTTGGAATCCAAAATCTTCTCACTATCATTTGCATCATCGTTATATGACTCATATGAACACCTTTCCCAGCCATTCGCTTCTCACGTAAATACTGAGATTTTTCAGGGTTCCAAAACTCGCTTAGATACGTTTCTATCGTTATAGCAGGAGAAGTATTTGGAATTATTCCGCCTTTTATTTCATAGACGTTTTCTAGAGTCTTTAGGATTTTTTCTAGCTCGGTTGAAGAGAATTGTCCATCTCTTAATGCGTGTAAAACAGTTTGAAGTTGAAAATCAATATCATCTGATTTTCTACTGTTGATTCTTTCTGGAATCTTTTCTGTTCCATACCATTTCCATGCTGTTTTAACCGCTTCGTTATAATCTGTTGTTCCTGTGCTTTTTGCTGTTGTCCAACTTGACTTTGCATTCGGACAACGATACTGCACATAAAAACAACCAAGAGATCCTTCTTTCCCTCTTGATTTTCTACGGTATAGTGAAAATGGATTTTTTGTGGCTTGGACGTTTCCCAACCAAATGATGCACCATGGATGGTGCCTAATTCAGTCACGGGATAGAGCTAGTTTGTGTAACAAACTAGCATAGGTTGAAAAACACGGACGTTTTTCAAGCGTTTGATGAGCCATGGATGGCTCCCCTTTCGGTCACGGGATAATAATAGTTTGCGAATGCAAACTCTACAAGGAATAAAAACATGGAGGTTTTTATTCCTTAGTCTATACATGGTAAGTTTCTTGTCAGTCTATCTGACCTTAATATCTTACCTCTCTGTACTTGTTCTTATACATAAAAAAAGGAACCTCCCTTCGGAAGATTCCTTGCTATGATGAGCCATGGATGGCTCCCCATTATCTTATGGTATAGTGATAGTTTACGAATGTAAACTATCTTAGGCTTTGCAACATGGATGTTGCAAAGCCGTATGGAGATGAGGGGACTTGAACCCCTTACCTCTTGCATGCCATGCAAGCGCTCTAGCCAGATGAGCTACACCCCCAAGGTTTTTTAGTATAGCAAGTTTTGGCGCAGGCTGTCAACATTGTCTTTATCCACAGCCTATACCAAGCTTGTTTTTATCGGGTCATTTTTCTATACACGGTTTTATGAGGGCGGTCTGCTTCGCCTCCAAGTTCTTTTCGGCGCCACTCGGCATAGTCGCTCCAGTTTCCTTCAAACCATCGCACTTCGCTATTGTTTTCAAATGCAAGAATATGTGTACAAATCCTGTCCAAAAACCAGCGGTCGTGGCTTATCACCATGGCGCAACCGGCAAAACTTTCTATCGCTTCTTCGAGGGCACGCATTGTGGTAACGTCGAGGTCGTTTGTCGGCTCGTCTAGCAACAAGAGGTTTGCTCCTTGTTTGAGCATCATTGCAAGGTTGAGGCGGTTACGCTCTCCTCCCGAAAGAACGCCTACTTTTTTTTGTTGGTCGCTTCCAGAAAAATTAAACCAAGAGCAATAGGCTCGTGAATTTACTTCACGAATAGCTCCGTTGAGTGCCCGTCCTTTTTCGTCCACCGCACCAAGTTTAATAATATCAAGTCCATCCGAGAGTTGTTCCCAGACGGTTTTTTCTGGGTCCAGGAGGCTTCTCATTTGGTCTACATAGGTCAGCTTTACGCTCTCGCCAACGCGAAGTTCTCCGGCATCTGGTTTTTCACCACCTTCTGTACCATCGAGTCGCTCCACTGTTTGTCCCGCGGCATCTGCGATGAGGCGAAAGAGCGTTGTTTTACCTGCTCCGTTTGGGCCGACAATTCCAACAATTGCACCAGCAGGAACAGTAAACGATAGATTGTCAAATAAAAGTCTCTCCCCATAGCCCTTGGTAAGGTCTTTTGCTTCAACAACGAGGTTTCCAAGTCGAGGCCCTGCAGGTATTGTTATTTTTGTATCTCGTAGCTTTTCTCGGCCAGATTCATTCAATAATTGCTCATACTTTGTTATATGTTCTTTATGTTTTGCCTGTCTTCCCTTGGGAGTCATCTGTATCCAGTCAAGTTCTTTTTGAAGCGCCTTTTGTCTATCGCTCTCGCCTTTTTCTTCAAGGGCAAGTCTTTGCTTTTTTTGCTCAAGCCAACCTGAGTAATTTCCTTTGTAAGGGAAGCCTTCACCGCGATCGAGTTCGAGTATCCAACCGGCAACATTGTCTAAAAAATAACGGTCGTGGGTAATGGCTATAATCGTTCCCGGGAAGCTTTGTAAGTGGCGTTCCAGCCAGGCAACGGTTTCTGCATCGAGGTGGTTTGTCGGTTCATCAAGAAGTAAAATATCTGGTTTTTGTAAGAGAAGGCGACAGAGGGCAACTCGTCTTTTTTCTCCTCCAGAAAGCACATCGACACTTTGCTCAGGTGGCGGACAGCGAAGGGCATCCATCGCAAGTTCAAGATTTGCATCCAAGTTCCAGGCATCGAGGGCATCGAGTTTTTCTTGTATGTCGGCTTGACGATTGCACAGTTTATCAAAGTCGGCATCGGGGTCGCCAAAGGCTTCATTTACTTCATCAAATTCTTGCAGTAGATCTGTTATCTCTTTTACACCCTCTGAAACAATTTCTTTAACTGTCTTGCCTTTTTCCAACTCAGGTTCTTGTTCAAGATAGCCTATGGTATAGCCAGGGCTTACATGCGTTTCGCCAACAAAGTCGGTATCGACACCTGCAAGTATTTTTAAAAGACTGGACTTTCCAGAGCCGTTTTCACCAACGACGCCTATCTTTGCACCGTAAAAGTAAGATATGCTTACATCTTTTAAAACAGTTTTTGTTCCATAGGTACGAGAAACCCTATCCATCGAATAAATTATTTTTTTATCATCATATGTCTTTGCCATGGTTTCATTGTAGTAAAGAAGCAAAAAAGAAACAAGTAAAAAAAAGGAGCCCTGAGTGCGTCTTTTTTTTACCTTCCTATGGAATTATTTTATTTTTTCTTGTATTCTAAAAACACAGACAATAAAGAGGTTTTTATTGAATGATTTAACAGGAAAATTTAAAGAAGTTCTCGCATCAGTTTTACCCGTCACTTTTATCGTGGTAATCCTTCACTTTACCTTTAGCCCGCTTGAACCAACAATGTTATATGCCTTTCTTATCGGTTCTATACTTGTCATCATCGGATTAACCATTTTTCTTTTTGGTATAGACCAAGGACTAGGACCTATTGGGCAAGATATAGGATCTGCAATTACCTATACAAATAGCTTTGCCATAATAATTACCGTTAGTTTAATTTTAGGTTTCTTTATTTCCTACGCAGAACCAGATTTACACATTCTTGCAAGCCAAGTAGGAAGTGTTACCTCAGGGCAGTTTAACAAAACACTTATGGTTGTTGCTGTTTCCATTGGGCTGGGTATTATGATGACCCTAGGAATGCTGAGAATCCTTCGTAGTGTCCGCTTAAAGTATGTCTTTTCTGCTGCCTATGGCTTAATTTTTATTCTATCATTTTTTTCATCCACCGACTTTCTTGCCATTGCCTTTGACGCATCTGGTGCAACGACGGGAGCCATTACTGTTCCTTTTATGCTCTCTCTTGCCGCTGGTGTTTCTGCTATAAAAAAAGACAGCAAGCTAAGTGAAGCAGATAGTTTTGGCTTAGTGGGACTTTCTTCAACTGGTGCTATTTTAGGTGTTTTAATAACAGGGCTTTTTTTAAAAACTGGAAAACTCGAGGGCAAACTTCCCAGCACCGCCATAACTGAAGTAAATCTATTAAAAACGTATCTTTCAAATTTCATCCACATTGCCTGGGAATCTTTTTTAACACTTCTCCCTATCGTCATTACATACGCTCTTTTTCAAATTTGTTTCTTAAAAGACAAAAAAAGAAAAATCCTTGACGTTCTTCGTGGACTCGGTTTTACTCTTTTGGGGCTCATTATTTTTTTATTGGGCGTAAACAGTGGATTTATGAAAGTCGGCTCACAACTCGGCATACAGCTGGCCTCTCTCGATTCAAACACGCTTGTTCTCATTGTCGCCCTCTTCCTTGGTTTTAGCACTGTTTTAGCAGAACCCGCTGTCCACGTACTAACCAATCAAGTAGAAGAAGTTACCGGTGGTTCTGTTAAGCGCTCCTTAGTCTTTGTTTTTTTATCGATCGCAGTTGGCTTATCTATATTTATGTCTGCTCTCAGAATTCTCGTTCCTGAAATACATTTATGGATGTATTTACTTCCCGGCTTTGGCATCGCTATCATTTTGGCTTTTTTCGTTCCCGATTTATTTGTCGGTATGGCCTTTGATGCCGGAGGTGTTGCCTCGGGACCCATGACCGCCACTTTTTCGCTTGCCTTTGTACAAGGCATAGCCGCCCAAGTCCCCACAGCGGATGTCGTCTCAGATGGCTTTGGTATGATTGCAATTGTTGCAATGATGCCCATTATAGCCATAGAACTACTTGGCGCACTCTATCAAGCGCAATTACGCAAAATGTCAAAACTCATTCTTTCACATAATCATCAGATAGGAGATAGTAATGAATAAAAACGCTGAAAATCAAAACTCCGAACAATTATATATGACTATAACGCTCATCTTAAATGAGGCACAATGTCATAGATTTTTATCACTTGCCAAAGGAAAAAATATTTTAGGTGGCATCACTATTCTTGGTAAAGGTACCGTAAACAATGCAACTTTAAATATTCTTGGAATAAAATCTCAAAAAAATGAAGTTATTACTGTTCTCGTAAAAAAAGAAAATGCATTTGACCTTCTCAATTTTTTTGAAAAACACTTAGAACTCTCAAAGCCTGGTAACGGAATTGCGTATAGTGCCTCTGTGCAAACAGCAAAACAATTAATTGAAAAGAAAGAAATCTCAGAAATGGAAACAAAAAACATAAAGGAGCAGGGAATGTACAAAAAAATAAGCATCATTGTTAATCGAGGCATGGCTGATGATGTAATGGATATCGCACGTAAATCAGGTATCACTGGTGGCACAGTACTTCACGGTCGTGGCGTAAACACTGAAATTCGCGCAAGATTTCTTGGCATGGAAATAGAGCCAGAAAAAGAGCTTGTTATGATTCTCTTGCCCAATGAGCTAGTAGAAAATCTTGTTGAAAACATACACAAGGAACTTCACCTAGACAAACCTGGAAACGGCATTTTATTTGTTGAGTCCGTAATTGAAGCGCGTGGGCTTTATGATGCAAGTCTTAACGAAGATCAAAACAGATAGCAAAATAACAACTAAGTATTAAACCTTGCTCGTAGGCTTTCTGCGCTATCTCCACGACAGAGGGCAGTAATAAAGGGGCGACCAACCAAAACTTCACTTGCTCCCAAAAAGCTTGCTATTTCTACATCTCGTTCTTTTCGTATGCCGCCGTCTACCCATATTTCACCACAATAATTTCGCAACTCTCGCCCTCTTCGTGCAAGAAATTCTGCCGAGCTGCCGATATCCGTTTCTACTCGCCCTCCATGATTCGATACCACCACAATGTCAGGACGCAGTTCTTTTACCAAATCCATATCGGCAGAGGTAAATACACCTTTTACCGCAAAGGGGAGACCTGCTTTTTTTTGCACTTCTTTCATTTGGCTTGCTGTCTTTTTTTCCAAGTTCACCAAATTTCGCATCGTAAGAATATTATATGCATCTATATCAATACCAATGATTTCTGCTACAGGGCTTGCCCATTCAATGCGCTCAAAAAGTATTTCGTTTGCATAGGGTTTCAAAAAAACAGCGGCCTTTGCTTTAGGCTTTTTCTCTTGCAATTTTTGAATAGCTTGAATGCCAAACTGAAGTTTATCATCGGGGGTGCCGTCGCCTATACTTAAGCGAAAACCTGCCTTAAAAACAAACTCAGTTAAATCTTTGTAAAAGGCTTTTTCGTCATGGTAGCCCACATTTTGTAAGGCTCCCGTTATAGGAGCGAGGCGAACCTTTGCACGGGGGATTTTTTTCCTCTCCTTATCGCTAAAGGAGTCGAGAGAAAAACCGTCCCAGGCAGCACAGTTCAATACAAAGTTGCGGCTTTCAAAAACACCACCCATGCCAGGAAGCTCAGCTGTACAGCCCTTGCCCACACACACTTCACAAAAATGACATTTATAATTTGTTTTACTCGTCTTCATCTTTTTCTCCAAAGCAGGTTCCTACCTCTCTCGCAGCCTTTACCAATGGATGGGTTTTTTCCACCATTTTTATTTTTCCTGCAACTTTTTCCAAAGGAACTCCCAAAAGTCTTCCTTCTTGTATCGCAACCATTTTTCCAAATTCTCCCCGATACAGCATATGTGCCGCTTCAACTCCCATTTGTGTCGCAAGAACGCGATCTGCCGAAACAGGTGTCCCTCCTCGTTGCAAATAGCCCAAAACAGTTACGCGAGACTCCAAACCTGTCGCTTCTTCCAACTCTTGTGCAATCCTATACCCAATAGAATTTTTCATTTCTTTACGCGTTTTCTTAAAGGTTTTTTTATCCATCATGGATTCTTCTTTGTTCATTGCGCCTTCAGCTACAACGACAATCGAAAAAATTTTACCCTTTTTTTGTCTTTTTTTCAAATGCTTTGCAATGTTTTCTATATTATACGGAATTTCTGGAATCAATATAACATCGCCACCTCCAGCAATTCCTGCATAGAGAGCAAGCCAACCAGCCTTATGCCCCATCACTTCGATTACCATAATTCTATCATGACTATGCGCGGTTGTATGCAAGCGGTCTATTGCCTCTGTTGCAACCGAAACAGCGGTATGAAAACCAAAACTTGTATCTGTTAAAACCAAGTCATTATCGATTGTTTTTGGGAGACCGATAATATTCAATCCCGCCTTTGCCAAATGCGCGCCTGTTGTATTTGTTCCGTTTCCGCCTAACACAACAAGGGCATCGAGTTCCCATTTCTTATACTGAGCAAGAATTTTTTCCACATCGTTCATGCCTGTTTCAGGATCAAACTCGAGTTTTTTGAAAGGACTTTCCCGAGACGTTCCGAGAATAGTCCCTCCGCGAGTCAATATACCTGAAACATCATCCAATAAAAGCTCATGCGCCATGCCGTCGATTAAGCCACGATATCCATGCTCTATTCCCAAGGCTTTCATACCATAGCTAGAAATCGCAGTTCGAACGACAGCTCGAATTGCGGCATTTAATCCAGGAGCATCTCCTCCAGAAGTAAGAATTCCAAACTTTTCGACCTTATTTTTTCTCATACACATCCTAACTACAATCTTTAGAAAAACAAAGCTCAACATAAGCCATATTTTACATATCACTTTAACACAGCTTTAGCTCCACGTCTATTTAACGACTGGAATAATCAATAAAAATTTGCTAGTATATCGCTATGAAAAACTCATCGCTTCGGCACCTTTTTTTTTATTTTTTAGCCTTTTTTTTTAGCCTTTCTCTTTTCGCCCAAACAAACCAAAATAGTCTATATGAACAAGTCCTTATCGGTACAAAAGAAGGACTCTTTCAGGTAAATAACTACCAAACACAAAGGCTTTGGGCAGAAGCTGGCGTCCATAAAATTATCTACACCGATCGCTATTATTTTTTAACAACAAAGGGTGTGTATGAAAGTAAAGATTTACAAAGCTTTACAAGCAAAAACACAGGGCTTCCTGCTCACTCTGTAAAAACAATAGAAAACGGCGAGAAAACATTTAGTCTTTTAAATGTAGACTTAAAAGATTTTGCAAGTCATCCTACAAGACCCGAAATTCTTGTAACCGCAACAAAGGACGCGGTCTATATTTCTAGAGATTCTGCCGACTCTTGGAAAAGCCTTGGTTCAAGCGCTCGAACAGCTGGTTGCAAATCGATTGCTGTCTGCGACCTCCCTCGCTACAACTCTTCTGGCGCCATAACAGGAAGCGAGCTCATTGTCTTTATGTCCCACCCTATTTATGGACTTTCGTATATCCAGGCAGATTCAGCAAATCCAAAATGGATTGATATAACCCGTGGTTTTGACAGCTTGCCAAATAATCCCCTCGTTGACGAAATAGCAGATATTTTACCTGTCGTTTCTATCGATGCAAACGGAAATCAAACAATAGATGTTTTTTTGAGCCAAAGTTTTATTCCACGGCTCTACTCCCTTGACTGGAAAAATAAAAAAGCAGTTCCGCTTTGGAAGGGTAGCTTGGTAAATGCAAGTTTTGATTCCCTCGTCTATGAAAATGGTGCCCTGCACTTTTTAGAAATGGGTGGTTTTTCTACACTCAATATAGCAGAAAGCAAAATCCAAAAAAACACCGCCCCAACAAATCAATGGTTTCAAAGCATTCGTAATCAAAATCTTATAGCTGAAGCCGCTTTTTTTAAGCACTCAAGTAACCCAAGCCGTTCTGTTTCTCTCGATGAACTTTGGATGCTCTACCCTGGCCATATAGCAAGCAGCTATAGCTATAAGGCAAGCGAAAAAAAAAGCCTCTACCTTCCTGTAAATCAAATTACAGGCGCAAGTTTACAAAAACATATACAAACGCTTGTCGACAACAAGCTCAACTCCGTAGTTGTGGATATGAAAGACGACTATGGCATGCTTCGCTATAAATCAAAAGAAGCTAAAATTCTCGAAAAAAACGGCATAAGCCGAAACGCCATCGATTTAGAAGACTTTGTAAATCCCCTGAAAGAAAAAGATATTTACCTAATCGCTCGCATTGTTGTTTTCAAAGATAAAAACCTCTACCAATGGCAGGGTGGAAAATACGCTGTTTGGGATTCTGCCCTAAAAAAACCATGGCAGGGCATACGTGGCTATTCTGATATCCTCGATGAAAACGAAATAAAAACGGGAACACAAACAAACTACTACGATGAATTTTGGGTTGATCCCTATTCAGATGAAGTCTGGGAATACAATGTTGCAATTGCACAAGAATTGATAGAGCGCGGTTTTGACGAAATTCAGTTTGACTACATTCGCTTTCCTACTGACGGACTAAACCTTTCAAATGCAAGCTATCGTCATCATGAAAAAGATATGGACAAGGAAAGCGCCCTTCTTTCATTTTTAAAGTATGCCCGAAGCAATATCCAAGCGCCCATCGGGATAGATATTTACGGTGCAAACGGTTGGTATAGAAGTGGCGCACGAACAGGACAAGATGTAGAGCTTATGGCACCCTATGTCGATGTTATTTGCCCTATGTTTTATCCAAGCCACTTTGAGCAAAACTTTTTAGATTATAAACCAGCAGCAGAGCGCCCCTATCGCATTTATTATTTTGGAACCTATAGAAATGCCGTCATTGCACGAAATCAAATTATCGTACGGCCTTGGCTACAAGCTTTTTATCTCGGTGTTTCTTATGACAAACTCTACTACGATAAAAACTATGTCAAACGGCAAGTCTTTGGCGTGCGCGATTCCATCCACAATGGCTATATGTACTGGAATAATAGCGGTCGATACGACGATATTGAACCAGATATTTACGATGATGAAGCCTACCCTTGGACGTATTGATTAGATTACCCTCATTTTTTAGGAGGTCCCTAGATGTTAGAAAATAAAACCTATATCCCTGAACAAGCAATCGCAGCGATCGCCACCCCCCTTGCACCAAGCGCCTTGGCTGTCATTCGTTGTACGGGAAAAGAAGTTATATCTCTTGTCGCAGCGATTTTTTCTCGCCCAGAAGCACTTCAAAACGCAGCTGGAAACACAACCCTCTATGGCTGGATTGTCGACGGAGAAAAAAAAGTTGACGAAGTTATCCTTGCGGTCTACAGAGCTCCCAAAAGTTTCACCGGAGAAGACATGGTCGAAATTTTTTGCCATGGCGGTATCTCCGTTGTCCGCAGCATCTATGCGCTTTTACTCTCAAAGGGCTTTTCAGAAGCTGAGCGAGGAGAATTTTCTTTTCGCTCCTTTCTAAATGGAAAAACCGACCTCACAAAGGCAGAGGCAATTCGAGAAATTATAGAATCAAAAACACAAGATTCTTCAAGTCGTGCGGCAGGGCGCCTTTCTGGCTCACTTTTTCAACAGCTCCTTGAAATTAAGAAAAAAATGCTCCATGTTCTCGCCTCCATCGAAGTTGAAATAGAATACCCAGAAGATGAAGAGACTTTTTTAGATGCCTTTAAACCAGAAGAGCTCAAAGAAATTCTCAATGAACTAGAAATTCTTTCCGAGTCTTGGTCTTGTGAAAAAATGTATCAAGAAGGAGCACGCCTTATACTTGCTGGAAAAACAAATGCTGGTAAATCGAGTCTTTTCAATGCAATCTTAAAAGAAGACCGTGCCATTGTCTCCGAGCAACACGGCACAACTCGTGACTGGCTTGAAAGCTTTATCTCCCTCGATGGCATTCCTGCACGGCTTTTTGACACAGCTGGTTTGCGAGAGACAGAAGATCTCATCGAGCAAAAGGGCGTGCTCATGACCCAAGAACTCGCCAAAGACGCTGACCTCCTCCTCTACCTCGTCGATGGCTCCATCGGAATAAGCCCGGAAGATAGTGCCTTTATAGAAGATATTTTAACAAAACAAAGCTTTCCCTTGCTTTTAGTTCTCACAAAAAAAGATAAAACAGAAACAAACCTCTTTGATGTTATAAAAGCAATGGCAGCTTTAAAATTCAAACATCCAAACTCAAGGGCCGATGCTCTTGAAATCGTACATATTTCAAGCAAAACAGGAGAGGGGATTTCTGAACTCAGCAAAAAGGCAAAAGCTCTTTTAAGCCAAAAACACACAAGCCAAAGAAAACAAGCTGGTCTTGGCTCGCTACGACAAAAAAAAGCAGTCGATGAGGCAATAGAATCTATCACACATGCCCTAGAAGTCTATGAAGCAAACTACACCATCGACGCCCTCGCTCTGGACTTAGAAAATGCTCTTGAATCTCTCGCCATCATCACAGGCGAAGTAAGCGGAGATGATGTTCTCGACAGTGTTTTTTCGCATTTTTGTGTAGGAAAATAGCTTTCCCTTTGACTTATTGCCTTGAGATTGCTATAGTAAAGCTATGAATATTTTATCAGGAATTTCAGCGTCAAAGGGCCTTGCCATAGAAAAAGCGCACTTTATTGTCCAAGCAAAAAGAAAACAAGTAGAAAAAACAAAGATTTCTCAATCTGAAAAAGAAGCTCAATGGAAAAAATTCCAGGAGGCATTGGAACTCACTCTTAAAGATTTTTCACTTCTCTTACAGACAAATAATCCTGATGAAAAAAAACTTATAGAAACCTATCTTCTCATGCTCAATGACCAAGAATTTATAAATCAAATAAAACTAAATTTCGACAACTCAAACTATAATGTAGATTTTATTGTTGACAGCGTTGTAAACGAAAGCGCCTCTCTTTTACGCCATACCAACGACGAATACCTTTCACAACGAGCAGATGATATTCTCGATGTTTTTGGCAAGGTAATCGACCGCATCCTCGGCAATAAAATAGAAAATATCCAAGACATTGACGCTAACTCTATCGTCGTTTCACAAAATATTTCTGGCTCCTTTGCTATATCTCTCTTCCAAAAAGGTATTAAAGGACTCTTACTTTCTGACGGAGGTCTTTCCAGCCACACAGCCATACTTGCAAGAAGTTACGGAATTCCCTTTATTTTTGGCATACATAAACTGAGTGAACATATTTCTCACGGCGATACCATTATTTTAGATGCAAATGAAGGAAGCGTCTATATCTCCCCTGACCTTAAAACAATAGAAAAATATCAAAAACTCAAAAAAGAAGCCGAAGAACGAGAAAACCTTCTGGCACAGTATATAAACAAAAAAGGAAAAACAAAAGATAAGGTTGAGATAAACCTCTTTGCAAACATTGGTTCTGTTGAAGAAGCAGATTTAGCGCTTAAACATGGTGCCGAAGGAATTGGGCTTTTTCGAACAGAGTTTTTATTCATGGATGCCGAACGCCCTTCAGATTTACTCGACGAAACAAAACAATACCAAGTTTATTCAGAAGTGCTCAAAATTATGGGCGAAAAACCTGTTGTTATTCGCACCTTAGATGCCGGAGGAGATAAGGTCCTTTCTGTTACAGAAAACTCAATCTCAAAAAATGGAAAAAAAACAAAGTATATAAAACCAGAAATAGAAGAAAATCCTCTTTTGGGAAATCGCGCTATTCGTTTCTGTCTCGGTCAAAAGGATATATTCAAAACACAATTACGTGCACTTCTTCGAGCAAGCATTGACGGCAACCTTTCCATTATGCTCCCCCTCGTTACGCATAAAGAGCAAATCCTCGAAACAAAGGCTCTCATTGACGAGATAAAAAAAGAGCTCACAGAAAAAAACATAGCCTTTAAAAAAGATGTTCCCCTTGGCATTATGATAGAAACCCCCGCCGCAGCAATCCTTGCAGAAGATTTTGCAGAAATTGTTGACTTTTTTTCTATTGGAACAAATGATTTAACCCAGTACACCCTTTGCGTCGATCGAGAAAACACAGGTGTTTCAGCTCTCTACCAAGAAATGCATCCCGCTGTCCTCGCCCTCATCGAAATGACAAGCAAGGCAGCAAAAAAGCACAATATCCCCATATCAGTTTGTGGAGAAATGGCCGCCCGAGAAGATGAAATAGAAGCGCTTTTAAAACGAGGTATTCGCTCCCTCAGCATGCGGGCAAATAAAATTTCTGAAGTAAAAGCCTTTTTAGAAACTATTTCTCTCACATCTTTATAAGGTTGTATATGAAAAAAAAACAAAATCAAAAAAAGCAATTTTCAAAGTCTTTCACACCTAAACATCAAAAAACATACGACAGCCCATATTCTATGGACAGTGACTATAAAAACAGACCGCGAGTTGTCATCGCAGGACGCCCAAATGTAGGAAAATCGACTCTTTTTAATCGATTTTTAAACAGACGACTTGCTATTGTTGACTCGAAACCCGGCGTAACCCGCGACCCCGTAGAAAAAGATGCCTTTGTTTTGGGCTATCCAGTAAAACTCATCGACACGGGCGGTTTTAAACTCGACCGCGACCATGGCAGCGATGAAGCCATAATGGACGAGCTCGTTGTAGAAAAAACCCTTGAAACCCTAAAAAACTGCGACCTCATCGTTCTTGTTTTAGAAGTCGGTGAAATAACCGCAGAAGATGAAGAATTCATCGCTCTCTTACGCCCCTACTGGGATAAGGTAATCGCTGCTGTAAACAAAACAGAAGGCGGCAGAAAAGAAGAAGAAGCATGGAACTTTATGCAATTTGGCTTTCAATCCCTTCACCTCATCTCTGCATCCCACGGCGACGGAATCACCGCCTTCGCCAAAGAAATTATCTCTCGCCTTGACTTTTCTGCAGTCGAAGAGGGAAGCGAAGAAAAACCTATAAAAGTTTCTATCATGGGAAAACCAAATACAGGAAAATCAACCCTTTCAAACGTCCTTACAAAAAGCAGCGCATCCATTGTAAGCGATTATGCAGGCACAACACGCGATGTAGTCGAAGGCTTTTTCTCCTACAAAGGAAAAAACTTCCATCTACTCGATACCGCTGGTATCCGTAAAAAAACAAAGGTAAAAGAAGACATAGAATATTATTCTGTTAACCGTGCTATAAAAACCTTGCAAAACTGCGACCTTGTTTTTTACATCTTGGATGCAGAAGAAGGTTTAACCGACCAAGATAAAAAGATTATCTCACTTGCCCACGAACAAGGGCGAGGTATTATTTTTATCTTAAATAAATGGGACCTACAAGAAGACACAAAACAATCGCGAAAAAAAGCCGAAGAAGATATACGCATACACTTTGGACATATGATCTGGGCTCCCGTGCTCTGTATTTCAGCCCTTGAAAAACAAGGCATAACCCCCTTGCTAAACACCGCGCTCAAACTCTATGGGCAACTTACAAAAAAAATTGACACACCTTCACTAAACCTTGCACTCAAAGAATGGATTCGCTCGTATCCACCACCACAAAGCAAGGCAAGCCAATTTAAGCTACGCTACTGCGTGCAATCAAACACAAACCCCATTAGCTTTATACTTTTTGCAAGCCGTCCAGAAGTGGTGCCACAAAGCTATATTACATATCTAAAAAATAAAATACGCAGCGATCTTGGCTTTGACAATATTCCCATTATCCTCGAGCTCAAAGCAAGTCGTCAAAAATGGGAAGACAGGGAGAGCTAATGAGAAAAGAGTTTTCAATTGGCGATATTGAAGAGCTCACTCAAACAAAGGCACATATTCTTCGCTATTGGGAAGAAATAATACCTTCTATTGCACCCAAAAAAAGCATAAGTGGCAGACGAGTCTATACCGAACAGGACCTTTTTCTCCTGCTTCGATTAAAACATCTCGTACAAGATAAAAAATACACACTTGAAGGAGCAAGAAATAAGCTCATAGAAGAAGCAAGTGATGATTTAAGTTTTCTTGACGAAAACGGAAGCTCTGTTCATATTCGGCAATCCTTTAACGAATTACGCACAGATCTTATCGAACTTTTTTTAATTGTAAAAAAACACAGGAAACCATAATGCACACAAACAAAGAAGAAAATTATACACGAGAGAGCATGTTCGGCCGTCCGCCAAAAGATGCCCTCGCCCTCTTGGACAACTTTGATAGTATCCTACAAGAAATAAAACCATTGAGTAGCAAGCATTTACAAAGTCTTCCCTACAATATTCAACAGCTCTCACTACAACTAACAAGCGAGCGTTCAAGCCGTAAAAAAACCTATATGAACAGCCGCGTCGAAATGATAAGCTACACCCGTTATTTTATGTGGTGGAACCTTTTTCGCCTTACATCTCTTTTTGCCCGCTTTCCAAAAGATTTTTTTCAAAACCTCCTTCAAACAGAAGAAGAAACTTATTGCCTTGATATTGGCTCTGGCCCCCTCACCCTTCCTATTGCCCTCTACCTCGCTCGACCTGAACTACGAGACAAAAAACTAAACTGGTATTGCTTAGACCCTTCGAGCACAAGCCTCAGCCTCGGAGAAGATATCTTCCTTTCCATCGTCGCAAAACTTCGCGGCAGAGCTTGGAATATTATCAAAGTAAAAGGGCTTTTTGGCGAAACAATTCGAAACAAAGCCAAGCTTATATGCAGTGCAAATATGTTTAACGAAATGTATCTCGAAGATAGACGTCCCCTAGAAGAATTGGTAAAGCTCTATGCGAAAACACTTTCCCAGTACACAAAAGATGAAAACGCTTCCGTTCTCCTTGTTGAACCAGGTATTCCTCGAAGCGCACGTTTTATAAGCCTCTTTCGCGACTCACTTTTACGACAAAATTTTTCCATACTTTCTCCCTGCCCCCACGAAGAAGCCTGCCCGATGCCTGGAACACGAGATAAAAAATGGTGCCACTTTACAATGAACGCTGAAAATGCACCAGAAAAACTCCAAAAACTTTCACGCGATGCATCCCTTGCAAAAGAAAAAATTGTGCTTTCTTATGTCTTTGCAAGCAAATGCCCGCAAAAAAACAAAGACGACAGCGCCTTGCGCATAAGCTCCCTTCCCATCCGCCTCCCAAAACAAAAAATAGGACACTATGCCTGTGGTAAAAAAGGACTTATGCTTTTTGTCAAAAACAAGTATACTATAGCTGAGAATGCAGCTTTATTTTCAGGAGACCTAGTTCAGCAAAACAAAGAAAAAGCCGAAACAAAACAAGGCAATCTTCAAAAAAAGCGGACTCAAATCGATTCAAAATCCGGTGCTATTATCATCGATTCATAAGGGAGTACAATGTTAAAAAAAACAAATCTAAATACTATTTTTCTATTTGCGCTTTTTGGTCTTTTTTTTGTTGCCCTCGTTGGTATTTTTTACCCTTTTTTTTATGTTATTTTATGGGCTTCCCTTTTATACATTCTTTTAAATCCGCTCTATAAAAAAATACAACAAAAAATTACCCAAAAAAAGCGTTTTTTAGAAATTAAAAGACATGCCTTAGCAGCTATTTTTTCAATTGCCACGCTCATTCTTATTATTGGACATCTTTTACTCTTAACAATTCAATTAGCACAACAATTACTTGCTGTTTTCAAAGATATTGAATTATTTCTACGAACAAACCCAACCTTTTTCTCTGACTCAAGCTTTATAAAAAAAACAATAGATATCTTAAATGATTTTGGCATAGAAAATGAATTATTTTCTCAAGTGGATGGCTTACATATTCGCGCTTTTATTCTGCAAACAATCCAATACTATAGCAACACCTTGCTTATGATTTCAAAAAATCTCCTTGAAAATACAGCAAACTTTATACTTTCTATTTTGTTCGTTGTTTTTGCCCTCTATTTTTTCTACCTCGACGGAGCCTATCTTTTTACCCTACTTATAAAAGCTATTCCCGTAAACCCAAAACACATGGATACACTCGCAAAAAAATTCTCCGAGACAATTCGCGGTTTACTTTCCGGCTATTTTCTTGTTGCCCTCTATCAAGGCATCATTGCTTTTATTCTAATGAAAATTTTTGGTATAAAAGCAGCTCTTCTTTTTTCAGTTTTACTTATGTTTTCTTCTTTTATTCCACTTTTTGGAGCTGGACTTATATGGTTCCCCTTGGGAATTATTTTATTATTTACAGATTCTGTGATTAAAGGTGTTTTATTTTTAGTATTGAGTGCATTTTTTATCAGCTTTCTGGACAATTTTTTGCGACCTTTTTTCCTACAAGACAGAATAAAAGTACACCCCCTTCTGATCTTTTTTGCAATTTTAGGCGGCTTAAAAATATTTGGCTTAAACGGACTTATTCTAGGACCAACAGTAGTAATCCTCTTCTTTGCTGTCCTCGATATGCTCGTCTCTTTTGACGAAGAGAACTTTGTTGAAGAGAATCACAATCCTAGAGAGAAAAATACAATTGAACCTATTGAATAATAAAAACGCTACTTAAATAAAAGTTTCATTTCTTTTGGATAGAGCTCTGGCAATTTATAGCGCATAACTTCTTGCTTGGCAGAAAGTTCAAGGCCTGGCTCAAAAGGTTTTTTCAAAAGAACAAATCGTGAAATGCGTTCAAAAATTTTAAAACCGCTCTTTGCATTTACCAGTTCTTTTATCTCTGTTTCAAAAAGTTTTTGTATCTCATCATGTTCTAGAAGTTTTTCAAAAACCGAAACATCTATCATTTTTTCTTTTGCATAGCTTTCAACATCGTCACGACTCGGTACAATCATCGCGGCAAGATAGCGTTCATCCTGACCTAAAACAACAGCCTGGGCAATAAAGCGCGACTCCATCATCCTCATTTCGAGAGGGAGTGGCTCAACGTTTTCGCCTCCACGAAGCACTATGGTATCTTTTTTTCTACCGCGAAGCACAAGTTGCCCATCGATAGTCAGCAAGCCTAAATCTCCCGTATCGAGCCAGCCATCTTCACTTAAAACCTCTGATGTTAAATCGGGCTTCTTATAGTAGCCCTTCATGACAGAGCCACCCTTTATCATCACCGTGCCCTTTTGCCCCGGTCCTAATTCTCTTCCATCTTCATCGACAATCTTTGCCTCAACACCTCGAATGGCATAACCCACTGTACCAAAGGTTGGATTGTGCATAGATCGCACCGATATAACAGGAGCTGTTTCTGTAAGCCCATAGCCCTCGACGATATTTATGCCAACAGCCCAGAAAAACTCATCGACAATCGGCGGAAGAGCTCCACCACCAGACACGCCTACATGAAAACTATTCCCTAGTTTTTCTCGAATTTTCTTAAACACTAAAACTGAACCTAAAAGTTTCAAAGGATATAAGAAAAGCCATGGAAGAACAAGAAGAAGCCAATCAAAAAATCTATTTCGTTTTTTGAACAAGGCAGTTTTATTGAGTAAAAGTCGGTCAATTTTGCTATGTAAAATACCAATTCCTACAAAAAATTTAAATAGAAGATACTTTATACCGCCGCCCTTTCTCATTGTTCGAAGTACTCCCTCATAAACTGCTTCAAAAACACGTGGGACCGCAGGTAACAGTTGCGGGTTGAGTGCTGCAAAATCTGCAAGCAAGATACTGCCTATCGGTTTTGAGTAACACATAGAACCTGCTTGAAAAAGAATCATATACTCACACAAGCGCTGAAATGAATGCCACACAGGAAGCACACAAAGCGCCTTGTCTCCAGGACTAAGCGTTATAAGCTCTGGTAATTCATCGAGTTGTGTTAAAAAATTTCGATGACAAAGCATAACGCCCTTAGGCTCCCCTGTTGTTCCAGAAGTAAAAATAATACAAGCGATATCTTCTTCACCGCCTGCATCTATTTCTTTTTCAACAAAACCAGGAGTTTTTTCTCGCTCTTTTGTACCATTTTCTATCACATCGCTATATTGTATAAGGCTAAAGCCCGCTTTTTTTGCTGCTTCGAGCGCTGTCTTTTCTACCAAATCAAAAACAATAAGCGTCTTTACATTTGGGATTGCTTCACGAATAGAAATACATTTTTCTACTTGTGCTTGATTTTCTACAAAACAAAATTCGCACTCTGCAAAGGATAAAATATAGGAAAGGTCTGCTTTTGTTGCATCACAGCCCCGAGGAACATCAGTAGCTCCAATGCCCATAATCGCCATACTTGATTCTTGCCATTCTTTTCTGTCATCAGAAATTATACCTACATGGTCACCTCGTTTTACCCCTAAATGAAGCAAACCTGAGGCAACATTGAGAATAGTTTCGAATAATTCAGAATAGCTTACCGACTGAAAACGCCCTGTTCCATCTTTAAAATACTGAGCTGGAACGTCTGGATGCTGCTTTGCTACCTCGCGTAGCATCTTTGGCATTGTACTTTGCATAAATCAAGATCCTTTATCAAACATGACAAAATATCATTCTCTGTCAAAATGAGAATAGCTTAATTATAAACGGTAAATTCAATACTGACAAGACATATTATACAACAAAAAGATGTTCTATGAGGATTTTTAGACCGATGCCAATGAGAACAATTCCCCCAAAAATTTCTGCCTTTGTTTTAAGTTTTTCCCCAAAATAATTTCCCACATAGACAGCGAGGAGGGATATGGCAAAGGTTACAAGCCCGATTATAGCTATTGCGGGAAGTATCGCAACTTCAAAAAAGGCAAAGGTAAGTCCTATCGCAAAAGCATCGATGCTTGTTGCAATTCCGAGTTGAAAAAGTTCCCGTTTATACACTTCTTTTTTATTTGAATACACAGGACAGCCTTCATTTCGGTTTTTTATTGCTTCAAAAAGCATTTTTCCGCCAAGAATTGTCAAGATTCCGAAAGCTATCCAATGATCATAGGCTTCTATATATGTTGCAAAGCGAAAGGCCAAAAGCCAACCCAACAAGGGCATCAAGGCTTGAAAACCACCAAAAAAAACAGCAATGAGCAAGGCTATTTTTAGGTTTTTTTTGGACATTGCCAAGCCCTTACAAAGCGCTGCGGCAAAAGCGTCCATAGAAAGCCCTAGTGCTATAATAAAAATTTGATACAAATGCATAGGCTAGAGTATAAACAGAGAAATCTTTTTAGACAAGCATTTGAAAAAAGCTTTTTCGCCTTAACGGATTTCTTTGTGAAACTCCTGTATTGATTTTACTGAGCCCTTGCCCTTTGAAGATGCCAAAATTCCTTGCACCGCTGCCTTTGCCGCTGCCAAGGTAGTAATATACGGAACCTTGTATTTTATAACCGCTTGGCGAATCGCTGCCTCATCTTTTATAACATCTTTTTTTGCACTCGGTGTATTTATCGCAAGACAAACTTCTTTGTTCAATATCACATCAAGTACATTTGGACGACCTTCGTTAAGTTTTGCTATAACCTCGCAAGGAATGCCTTCTTTTTGGAAAAACGCCGCAGTTCCCTCTGTTGCCAAAATAGAAAAGCCCATTTTATGAAAACCCCTCCCAACCTCAACGGCATCCTTCGCTTGATGCACTTTCTCTGAAAGGCTAATTAAAACTTTTTTTACCTTACCTTCTTCTGGTAAGTCAGGTAAACTTGCAGAAGCAGCTTCTTGAGATTTATAAAAGGCAAGCCCAAAGTTTTCACTCATGCCAAGGACTTCTCCCGTAGAGCGCATCTCTGGCCCTAAAACGGGGTCCACATTGTCAAACTTATCAAAGGGGAAAACCGCTTCCTTTGCACCAAAGTGCGGAATCTTTTTTTCTTTCAATTCCAAAGAAGCCAAGGACTCGCCCATCATAAGCCGTGTTGCAAGTTTTGCCATTTGCACATTACAGACCTTGGAAACAAGCGGAACAGTTCGACTCGCTCGCGGATTTGCCTCAAGCACATACACCTTATCACCCTCTATGGCATACTGCATATTCATCAAGCCACAAACCTTTAAGCTTTGTGCTATTTTTTGTGTATATGTTTTAATCGTTTTTATATGCTCTTTTGTAATCGATACCGGTGGAATAACGCAGGCAGAGTCTCCTGAGTGCACTCCAGCAAGCTCAATATGCTCCATGACCGAGGGGACAAAGACATTTTCACTATCTGAAAGCGCATCTGCCTCACATTCGAGCGCATCTTTTAAAAAGCGGTCGAGTAAAAGCGGACGATCTGGACTTACTCCAACAGCCCGTTCAATATATTCTTTGAGCATTTTTTGATCATAAATAACTTCCATACCCCTGCCCCCAAGCACAAAGGAAGGGCGAATCATCAAAGGATAGCCAACTTTTTCGGCAACAGCCAAGGCTTCCTCATAATTCGACGCCATACCTGCTTCCGGCATAGGAATATTGAGTGTTTCCATCATCGTTTTGAATAAATCACGGTCTTCTGCTATATCGATTGAATCGATACTTGTTCCCAAAATACGTACACCTGCATCAGAAAGCTCCCGTGCAATATTTAGGGGCGTTTGTCCACCAAACTGTACGATAACTCCCTCGGGTTTTTCTTTTTCGTAAATTTGTAAAACATCTTCTGTTGTAACAGGCTCAAAATAAAGTCTATCACTCGTATCATAATCTGTAGAAACCGTTTCTGGGTTGCAGTTTACCATTATTGTCTCATAACCCAAGTCTTTAAGTGCAAAAGATGCGTGAACACAACAATAATCAAACTCAATCCCCTGACCAATTCTATTTGGACCGCCACCCAAAATCATAATTTTCTTTTTATTGTCTGTAACAGAAACAGTATCAGGAGCATTATATGTCGAATAATAATAAAACTTATCCTCAACCCCAGAAACAGGAACGGCATGCCAGCCTTCAACAATGCCAAGCTCTTTTCGCTTTTTTCGAATATCCTTTTCTCGAATATTTAGGATTTGTGCTAGATATTTATCAGAAAAGCCATCTTTTTTTGCCTTTTCCAAGAGCGCATCGCTTGGAATCATTCCGCGATTTTTCAAAAGCTCTTCTTCTAGCTGAACAAGTTCCTGTATTTGCTCAAGATAATATTTTTTTATAAAGGTAATTTCTTCTAGGCGAGTTAAACTTGCGCCCTTACGAATCGCCTCATAGAGCATAAAATACCGCTCACTATTGGCAACTTTCAGCGCATCGCAAAGCTCGTCAACCGATTTTTTGTGAAAGTCCTTTGCAAAGCCTAGGCCGCTTCGCCCGTTTTCAAGGGCGCGAATTGCCTTTTGAAAGGTTTCCTTAAAGGTTTTTCCAATCGACATGACTTCTCCAACCGCCTTCATCTGCGTACCAAGAGAATCGCTAACACCGTTAAATTTTTCAAAAGCCCAGCGCGCAAACTTCATAACCATGTAGTCGCCATCTGGGGAGTATTTTTCCAAGCTTCCATCCCGCCAGTAGGGCAATTCGTCCAAGCTCATACCAGCGGCGAGCTTTGCCGAAACAAGGGCAATTGGAAAGCCCGTTGCCTTTGAAGCAAGCGCACTTGAGCGAGAGGTGCGTGGATTTATTTCGATAATCGCAATGCGATCTTCTTTTCGGTTGTAGGCAAACTGCACATTTGTTCCGCCTATGACTCCGATATTTTCAACTATTTTAAAAGCCTGCTCTTTTAAGCGTCTTTCCAAGTCTTTATCGATCGTTAAAAAAGGTGCGGTACAAAACGAATCTCCCGTATGCACACCAACAGCATCAATGTTTTCTATAAAACAAACCGCTATCATTTGATTTTTTTTGTCGCGAACAACTTCCACTTCAAGCTCTTCCCAACCTAAAATAGACTCTTCGATTAAACATTGATGCGTGAGAGAAAGCTCCAAACCACGACTAACCGTTGTGCGCAATT
>Ga0255340_1001169_pt1 | contig 36429 bp, 24 predicted proteins | sample wastewater_treat_7_FD_192417 | JGI IMG/M metagenome (GOLD analysis project Ga0255340, IMG submission 192417) | Wastewater microbial communities from Lulu Island WWTP, Vancouver, Canada - plant10 | ecosystem: Engineered > WWTP > Wastewater > Unclassified | place: Canada: Vancouver, British... | reverse complement strand
TTTTTCATGCTGTATTCATATTTCCAATAAGTACTGTTGCCAAAATTTACTGGCGCTATCCGCACATCACCTGCAAAGGTAGTGATTAGTTGGTTATCGGCGTAAATAAAGTTGCCACAGTAATCCGTTACGCTGCCGGAGGTGGTTTTCATAGTACTAACGGTTTTGCGGATGTTCATTTTCAATAAAACGGTTTAAAGATTACCTGCAAAAAATATTGCGGCACTATAAGAAAAAAGCCAGAATACTCGGGCTTTTATGTTAAGGATATTCAATAATCCAATTTATTCTTTTTAGTTCTTCCTCTGTAAACGAATATCTTTTATATAACCGATGGTTTCTGATGTACTCCCAGTCATTGTATTTCAACAGAGTGTCTATATTGATAATAAATACATTGAGCTTTTTATTATTACTACGTTGAATTAAAAAAGGCCAACCTTGAGTACTTCCAGGTTTACTTTTTGATTTTGTTTCTCCAGGCAAAATTTTTTCCCTAATATAAAATGGAATATTATCGTTTGCTCTTTTTTCCAAAGTAGTATCTATGGAGTAATCAAATGCAATAGCATGATTGCTGTTATTTTTAATGTTAAGTCGATTGTCATTGTAATCACATGTTCCAGCGATTGAAACAAGTATTATTAATATCAAAAATAGATGTAATTTCATTATTCAATTATTTAGTTATCAAGCCAGTTATATTTAAAGTCAAAAGGCCCTATTACAAATGGAGGCATCACTCCAGGGCGAACAGTGGTAGGCCAAATAGGATAATCGGGACTCCAATCAGGTGGTTGATTAAAATATTGATAAGATAATCGATTTGCCGACCATTCAGTCCAAGTATCCATATGGTTAAATGACCAGTCGTTATTAGCTTTATTTGCGCTTTTCAAACTGGCAGGAACAATTTTACCCCAAAATATTTTAGCACCCCATTTCTTATATTGCAAAATATGACCATATTCATGCCTTAACAAATCAATGTTGTTTGCGTCACCTGGCCCCACAAAAATACCTACCCCTGCGATGGTCATGGCCGCTCCATTTTTGAAATGACCAAAGTTAAAGTGTAGCCTCTCGCGTCTTCAAAAAAGTTATCCCCTCCTCCTGCGGTTTTCTTTTCCTCTTCAGTTTCCTCACCATCAATATCAGGGTGTATTTGTACGTTAAAGCTCATACCTGGTGTTTCAAATGAGCTAACATAAAAATCAAATAAGTCAAAGTTGTTAAAGTCACCCTGTTCGACTTTCTCTTCAACGACCTTTTTGTTTTTTTTTCTGTATTCCAAAAAAGAAGTATGTGAGCCACCACCCATAAATTCTTCTCCATCACCAGGCACATCCCCGTACACACCACGAGGCCATGAGAGGTGGCTGAATTCGGTGCCTTTGTTAGGCAAATAACAAGTATTGCCGGCCAATTGGTCATCATGAAGTTCCTTTGAATTATAAAGGTACTTATTTTCAGTAGCGTTCTGGGAATAAAAGTTTTGCTGCTGCATGGTCATCCCGAATGGGTAATAGTTCGTTTGCTGCAACAGCTCGGGCTGGCCGTAGCTGTGGGCGGCAAAGACTACGCGTGTATTACCTAAATGGTTTTTCATGCTGTATTCATATTTCCAATAAGTACTGTTGCCAAAATTTACTGGCGCTATCCGCACATCATCTGCAAAGATAGTGATTAGTTGGTTATCGGCGTAAATAAAGTTGCCACAGTAATCCGTTATGCTTCCGGAGGTGGTTTTCATAGTACTAACGGTTTTGCGGAGTTCGGCGCCGGAGGCTGTATAGGCATACTGTATGTTATCCTCAGGCCCAAAGGTGATTTGCCGCGGTAGATTCAGATGGTTGTAGGCAACGTTTAAGGTTATCCAAATATCCCACTATTTCTCAGGTTGATAATATTTTTCATCAAACCAATATTCACCACAGTAATTATATGATATACAAATCAGTTTGTCGTTCATTTTAATAAAATCCCAGGAGCAAATATGGTTTTCATTACTATTGAGATGCATCGAAATCAATTTTTCTTTGTTTATGTGTACAATTTGCACTTTGCTATCCGATTTCTTAAATGAACTCAAGTTACCAATTACAGCAAACTGATAACCTTTATAATAAAAAGCTCCGTTGCATAAAGAATAATCAAATCTTAATAAATCCAATATGCAAGTAAAACTAATCATTTGTGAACCACTAGAGTCAATGTTTGCAGTTAAAACAAATCCTACTTGCTTACTTTGATTAGATTGGCAATTTGCTACCAAATTAATTAATGAATCAAAAAATGACATTTTGCTTTGGTCGAATTCCAAAAGGTTTAATTTTGTGATAGCTAAATCATCGAGATGAAAACCTTTAGTTAATGTAATGACTTCTACATTTTTCCTTTCGTGGCATGAATTCAATAATACAGAAAATAATAGAATTAAGAATAGGAGTTTACGAGTTCTCATTTCTTTCGTTTTGGTATTGTGTACGGATAATATTTTTGATTAGCCAAAATTCTTAATTTTGCATCCGGAGAAGTTTTGAGAATCCTTTCCCCTGCAAAAAGGTCTAAATTCCAACCAGAAGGACTTGGATTGCCACTAGGGTGGCTGTGGTCGTGTCTTTGAATCTTAAATCCTTGCCCGATATACTTGTCATGTATAAACCAATCATATACTCTGAAAGTATTATGACTTGTAGCAATAACATTTATAGGTGATACGCCGCCAAACAAAGTATTTGACCACTCAACATTTGTGTTTCTATCCAAAAATAACATTATGCTTTGCGCTTCGCTATCATTATTAACTTCATAGCGATGAGTATACTCAACCACTCCTGTTTCATTACCCTCAACATCCTCGATAGGATGAATTGTTCTAACTTCACTCTGAATAACACCTTTTGATATCTTAATACCAGGTCTTTTTCCAGATTCGTCGTAGTCTTGGCGATTTTCTTCGCTATAGTTCTCTTCTGTGTAAATTACATCATAGTCATCACCGCCTTCATCATTTACATACTGAATATTCCCTACGCTATCAACTGTAAAGCCATCGTAATTCATCCCATTCCTGTCAAGAAAAAATATTGGATTATTACCAGAAAAATGAAAAGGTGATTGAGAATAGTAACTTTCCGCCAGCGGATCCATTCCGTGCCATCTCCCAAGGGCGGCATCGTAATGCCTTGCCCCGTAATCGTACCAATCTAATGTATTGCCGGCCAATTGGTCATCCTGAAGTTCCTTTGAATTATAAAGGTACTTATTTTCAGTAGTGTTCTGGGAATAAAAGTTTTGCTGCTGAATGGTCATCCCGAATGGGTAATAGCTCGTTTGCTGCAACAGCTCGGGTTGGCCGTAGCTGTGGGCGGCAAAGATTACGCGTGTATTACCTAAATGGTTTTTCATGCTGTATTCATATTTCCAGTAAGTACTGTTACCAAAATTTACTGGCGCTATCCGCACATCACCTGCAAAGATAGTGATTAGTTGGTTATCGGCGTAAATAAAGTTGCCACAGTAATCCGTTACGCTGCCGGAGGTGGTTTTCATAGTGGTAACGGTTTTGCGGATGTTCATTTTCAATAAAACGGTTTAAAGATAACCTGCAAAAAAATATTGCTGCTCTATAAATCAAGAAGCCCGGGTCAGCCGGGCTTCTTGATTATTATAATTTTCCTTGATTCTGTAACATCTTCAATATCCATCCTAAGTTAAAAAGTAAAAAACCAATTAGAGGAAAGAGTACTGCTATAAAACTGCGTTTCCCTCCATACTCTTTTTCCTTAGACTTTATTGTTTGCTTGTACTTCCCTTTATGTAACAATAAAAAATAAAAACCAACTATCAAAGAGAAAAACAATACTATGGTAAAAGCTTTAAAGAACCATGTATTTAGACCCAAGTATTCCTTAGGAATAAATGTAATAGTTAAGAAAAAAAAACTGAAATAATAAAGCATAATTGTAAAAACTATGATCAACATAGCACTAAAAGGCGCAACATTTCTATTCCCCAACTTTACTTGAGAATTGTAATATTTGTAATATAAGAATTCTAAATACTTCATGTCTAATTAAGGTTTTATTTCACCAAAATTTCCAAATCCACCGGCCACATCTACAACAAAATAGATTGCACTAATTCCAAAACCAATTGGTCCAAGAAACCCAACCCCTGTCATTATCACATCAAGCGTGACCTTAGCTCCTACTTGCCAATCCGTTCCACCATTGTAATAATAAGAGCCTGCATTGACAGCTGAATATGTTGTTATTAATCCTGCTCCAACGTATCCTAATCCCTTCACATATTTAAGATATTGGGATCCTGTTTTACCTAAAGTATTTGTTGTTCTCCAAGCTTGCTGAGTAGGCCTTAACTTATTAAACTGGCTGGCTGTTCGAGCAGATTTATAATTAGTCCTAATAGCATAATCTAGCAATTCTGTCTTAGCTCCATTTCCAACAAGAAAAGCATTAACTCCGGTATTAGCATCGGATGCCCAGCCAGGCATACCCCCTCCTCCTGCGGGTTTCTTTTCCTCTTCAGTTTCCTCACCATCAATATCAGGGTGTATTTGTACGTTAAAGCTCATACCTGGTGTTTCAAATGAGCTAACATAAAAATCAAATAAGTCAAAGTTGTTAAAGTCACCCTGTTCGACTTTCTCTTCAACGACCTTTTTGTTTTTTTTTCTGTATTCCAAAAAAGAAGTATGTGAGCCACCACCCATAAATTCTTCTCCATCACCAGGCACATCCCCGTACACACCACGAGGCCATGAGAGGTGGCTGAATTCGGTGCCTTTGTTAGGCAAATAACAAGTATTGCCGGCCAATTGGTCATCATGAAGTTCCTTTGAATTATAAAGGTACTTATTTTTAGTAGCGTTCTGGGAATAAAAGTTTTGCTGCTGCATGGTCATCCCGAATGGGTAATAGCTCGTTTGCTGCAACAGCTCGGGCTGGCCGTAGCTGTGGGCGGCAAAGACTACACGTGTGTTACCTAAATGGTCTTTCATGCTGTATTCATATTTCCAGTAAGTACTGTTACCAAAATTTACTGGCGCTATCCGCACATCACCTGCAAAGATAGTGATTAGTTGGTTATCGGCGTAAATAAAGTTGCCACAGTAATCCGTTACGCTGCCGGAGGTGGTTTTCATGGTGGTAACGGTTTTGCGGAGTTTGGCGCCAGAGGCTGTTGCAGGCAATTCACGGGGTGAATTTTACGATTTCTCCACCACCACTATGGCTTATAAACTAATACTAAAAGTGAGTTGTTAAGGGGCGACTATCATAGCGCCGCTATGCAAAGTTTTAAGGTTATTCCCGAAAAGAAAGGAAGCCATGGCATGTGCATGATTTTGATAACCAATCGCAAAAGCAAAAGGTTGAGTTGCTTCTGATTGTAAACCAATTGCAACAGAATGCATTAATCCTGCTTTGGCATCTTTACCTAAGGCAAAAGTGTTAATACCCGTTGATAAAGCGCCTTCTCCAAAAGCAAAGGAATAGTCCCCTGTTGCCTGCGAGTTAAACCCCCCGGCAAAGGATCGGTTTCCATTAGAAGTATTATTAGTTCCAATAGCAGAAGAATAGGAACCGAAATTTACTGCATTTGATCTGCAGCTGACACATTGAAAATACTCTTCAACACCTTGGGCGCTTACTGAGTAAATACCTGCCATTAAAGCAATTAATAAAAGAAGGTTTTTCATATTCATATTTATTATTAGTTATAGTATCTGACTATTTCTTAATGAATTTGCCGGTATGCTTTGGCATGCTCTCGCCTAAAATCTCATACACATACAGACCGGCGGGCATATTGCTGATATTACAGCGAATGATATTACCATTAATAGTAAGCTTTTTGTCTAAGAACATGATACCATTAGTATTGAATATTTTGAAGCGAATATTTTGGTTTAGGTTCAACCCTTCAAGACTGACAAAAAGTTTATCAAATGCAGGATTAGGCCACAATTTTAAATTAAGTTTTTCCAAAGGGATTTTTTCCACTGTTGTAGTGATTACGATATTTTCTCGCAAATACTTTCGTATGTAAACATCTCGTTCGAGTACCCCCTGGGCATTGGGTTTGTTCTTGGCAATATGCATCAGGCAACCGTCGTCGTGCATGGGCAATATACCAGTGACTTGATACTGAGCATCGCCGATAAAAAAACCTGTTGATCCGAGTATGTTCATTTCCCGGTCTATTACGAACAAATAAACTGCATTCGGTGTCATGTTGTTTGCAAAAGCCTGAAAACCGGCTACATATACGGTAGAGTCGTTGGCATAGGCAATGCTTTTGTGCCATGCCCTATAAATACTTGTATCTGGAATGCTCAACACCAACTCTTCAAAAACCTGCCCGGCAGTATTCATCCTATACACGCCAATGTAACCGTCAAGATACCGGCCATCGCTGAACGAATTCGGCCCAGCCATCAGAAATTCTGATTCGTTTAGCCAAAAATCTGCACTTAACAAATAGGAAAGGCCGGAAATATAAAAATGGTTGACCGTATGGATTTGCATATTTTTATCCATTATTGTAACAGTAGGGTGCCCTGCAGTTGACATTGTACCACCTAACAGCATCAGGCTGTCGGTATCTGGTATTATCATCAACTCGTATGGCAACTGCCAGTAAGGATATTGATAGTAACGGCTCATTAGGGTATCCCCTTCCTGGTTTAATTTAAACATTACATAATCTGTACGGGGACTTTGTGGATTAGTCACAAATTCAATAGCCTGTCCAACGATGCAGACATTCCTGTCATTGTCAACAAGCGATTTCATATATCCACCAAACCCGGTATAATATTCATCTATTAAAAAAAAGTTCTCAGCAATTACTTCAAGCGCATGATCAAGTATTAATACCCAAAAATAGTCCACATAGTTCCAATCATCAGTTGCTCCAAAAGTACCAGTAATCATATAATTTCCATTATCAAGAATATTTACTGAGCATAACCTGTTTAGGGTGTCCTGTTTATTAAACCGTTTTGTCATATATTTGCCATCAGGTTGAACCTTCATCACCAGTCCATCACCTTTATAATAATATTCACCGATTCTCCCTACAAGTATTGCGTTTCCTTCAAGATCAACTGAACCATTAAAAATGTATTTGTCGTCCGGTGTTTTATAAAGAAAATCAAAGCTATGTTGGGCAGCGCCATCAACAGCCAAACAAATCGTAAGGAGAACGATTACATAGGTTTTCATGGTTTTGCGTATTTAATACAGCATTTTATCATTGATCCAATGTTAATTTCTCTAATTATTCGGCGGTTCTAATTCAACAGGCTCCCCAATATCCTCAATTGGAACTATATACCGGTAGGCATATTCAAGTTCGTTTTCGTGCCGGATACATTGGTAATCAGGATTCTGGGCACTTGGACCTGATTTTCCTATTAATTTACAGAAAAAAAGTACCCAATTATCCTGTTTGTTCTCTTCCTGTGGGATTCTGGTGTAGATCACCTCGCGTTGTCCAAAATAGTGAAAGTTTAACTCCTCGGAATCCAGGCAATAATCATCGTATGAGAAGTTTCCATTTTCATCTTCAATATAAAAGATCAAGTGGTTCCCGTTTTCATCTTCGTATTCATGTCCAAATTTTTCAATTATCGTGTCAGTCACATATACATATCTGTATCCGGTTGGTGGAGGGGGGGGTATGGGTTTTGTTGTATTTAGAAAATTCTGAATCTCTTTTGCTGCATCAGTTCCAGGATTAGCAAAATCACAATCTCCAATTTCGTCACCATACCACCAGTTAGCGCTATCTTCAAAAGGTTCCCATTGTGCAGGAGGATTTGGATCGTGGGCGCTTTTCTCACCAGTAACAGCCAATAATACAAGCTCAATTTGTCCATTTACAATTTCACCTGTTTTGATAGTAAGCAACAAAAAGCCTTTATCTTCAAAAGCGCTACTGTGATAACACTGGGAAACAAGAATGATTATGTCTTCATAAATTGAAATAGCATCATCAAGTAATACTTCACCACTCGAGTTAACGGGCAGGTAAATTATCGCCGAATCAGCGATTACCATTCCATATTTTTCATACGGAAAACCGTAAGTAACATTGAAAAGAGTCTCAATGTTCCACCTCGCTTCTTCGGCGCTCATCACCTCCCCGCTCTTAAAATAGGGGTTGTCGCGGTGGTAAACTAGCTTTTCACGGAAAGCGATGATTTTGCTCATTACATTGATATCTTCGGCAGTCATCATTTCGTACTGCGACTTATTAATGGTTTTGTCATGGAGTTCAACTTTACTGCACCCCATACTGATCATGATCAGCAATCCCATGATTGCAGCAATTGATTTGAGAAATGTAAATTTTTTCATAGTTTTTAGTTTTATTTATGTTATTAAAAATTTGTTATTTACGGTTTCTTGTTTAAAACAAAGCAAAACTATGTTTAAGGAGGAAACATCATTCGGTAAAAAGAGGGGTTGAAAAGTAAATGTTTTGTCTCATAGCACCCTTCTATTGGTAACTTGAGTCTTTCGACCGGAATTATTTTTCGGTGGGGGCTGTATTGAAAACATAGTTTTTTCATTTTTAGATTCAATTTTTGTGTGTAAAATATTGGCGTCAAATATAATAAAACATTTCAAAACGTATGATATTTTTTTGAAAAATATTCAAAAATCTTAGGTGAGTTCAAGAGAGCCTGATCTGCGCATAGTGACTGTTGGTTTAAAAGTAAAAAAGGTTGTTTGTAGCCAATTTCAGCGATAGTGCTGAATTCTCTCCTTAAATCCTACCAAACACCCACTAAACTTTAAACTGCGGAGGCTGTTGCAGGCAATTCACGGGGTGAATTTTACTATTTCTCCACCACCACTATGGCTTATAAACTAATACTAAAAGTGAGTTGTTAAGGGGCGACTATCATAGCGCCGCTATGCAAAGTTTTAAGATTTTCTCCGAAGAGGTATGAAGAAGGAGCATATGCTTTATTCATATATCCAATCGCAAATGCAGATGGGCTTGTTGCCTCAGATTCAAAACCAATTGCAACAGAATGCATTAATCCTGCTTTGGCATCTTTACCTAAGGCAAAAGTGTTAATACCTGTTGATAAAGCGCCTTCACCAAAAGCAAAGGAATAGTTCCCGGTTGCCTGCGTATTAAGTCCTCCAGCAAACGACCGGGTTCCAGTAGAGGTGTTATTGGTTCCTATAGCAGAAGAATAGGAACCGAAATTTACTGCATTTGATCTGCAGCTGACACATTGAAAATACTCTTCAACACCTTGGGCGCTTACTGAGTAAATACCTGCCATTAAAGCAATTAATAAAAGAAGGTTTTTCATATTCATATTTATTATTAGTTATAGTATCTGACTATTTCTTAATGAATTTGCCGGTATGCTTTGGCATGCTCTCGCCTAAAATCTCATACACATACAGACCGGCGGGCATATTGCTGATATTACAGCGAATGATATTACCATTAATAGTAAGCTTTTTGTCTAAGAACATGATACCATTAGTATTGAATATTTTGAAGCGAATATTTTGGTTTAGGTTCAACCCTTCAAGACTGACAAAAAGTTTATCAAATGCAGGATTAGGCCACAATTTTAAATTAAGTTTTTCCAAAGGGATTTTTTCCACTGTTGTAGTGATTACGATATTTTCTCGCAAATACTTTCGTATGTAAACATCTCGTTCGAGTACCCCCTGGGCATTGGGTTTGTTCTTGGCAATATGCATCAGGCAACCGTCGTCGTGCATGGGCAATATACCAGTGACTTGATACTGAGCATCGCCGATAAAAAAACCTGTTGATCCGAGTATGTTCATTTCCCGGTCTATTACGAACAAATAAACTGCATTCGGTGTCATGTTGTTTGCAAAAGCCTGAAAACCGGCTACATATACGGTAGAGTCGTTGGCATAGGCAATGCTTTTGTGCCATGCCCTATAAATACTTGTATCTGGAATGCTCAACACCAACTCTTCAAAAACCTGCCCGGCAGTATTCATCCTATACACGCCAATGTAACCGTCAAGATACCGGCCATCGCTGAACGAATTCGGCCCAGCCATCAGAAATTCTGATTCGTTTAGCCAAAAATCTGCACTTAACAAATAGGAAAGGCCGGAAATATAAAAATGGTTGACCGTATGGATTTGCATATTTTTATCCATTATTGTAACAGTAGGGTGCCCTGCAGTTGACATTGTACCACCTAACAGCATCAGGCTGTCGGTATCTGGTATTATCATCAACTCGTATGGCAACTGCCAGTAAGGATATTGATAGTAACGGCTCATTAGGGTATCCCCTTCCTGGTTTAATTTAAACATTACATAATCTGTACGGGGACTTTGTGGATTAGTCACAAATTCAATAGCCTGTCCAACGATGCAGACATTCCTGTCATTGTCAACAAGCGATTTCATATATCCACCAAACCCGGTATAATATTCATCTATTAAAAAAAAGTTCTCAGCAATTACTTCAAGCGCATGATCAAGTATTAATACCCAAAAATAGTCCACATAGTTCCAATCATCAGTTGCTCCAAAAGTACCAGTAATCATATAATTTCCATTATCAAGAATATTTACTGAGCATAACCTGTTTAGGGTGTCCTGTTTATTAAACCGTTTTGTCATATATTTGCCATCAGGTTGAACCTTCATCACCAGTCCATCACCTTTATAATAATATTCACCGATTCTCCCTACAAGTATTGCGTTTCCTTCAAGATCAACTGAACCATTAAAAATGTATTTGTCGTCCGGTGTTTTATAAAGAAAATCAAAGCTATGTTGGGCAGCGCCATCAACAGCCAAACAAATCGTAAGGAGAACGATTACATAGGTTTTCATGGTTTTGCGTATTTAATACAGCATTTTATCATTGATCCAATGTTAATTTCTCTAATTATTCGGCGGTTCTAATTCAACAGGCTCCCCAATATCCTCAATTGGAACTATATACCGGTAGGCATATTCAAGTTCGTTTTCGTGCCGGATACATTGGTAATCAGGATTCTGGGCACTTGGACCTGATTTTCCTATTAATTTACAGAAAAAAAGTACCCAATTATCCTGTTTGTTCTCTTCCTGTGGGATTCTGGTGTAGATCACCTCGCGTTGTCCAAAATAGTGAAAGTTTAACTCCTCGGAATCCAGGCAATAATCATCGTATGAGAAGTTTCCATTTTCATCTTCAATATAAAAGATCAAGTGGTTCCCGTTTTCATCTTCGTATTCATGTCCAAATTTTTCAATTATCGTGTCAGTCACATATACATATCTGTATCCGGTTGGTGGAGGGGGGGGTATGGGTTTTGTTGTATTTAGAAAATTCTGAATCTCTTTTGCTGCATCAGTTCCAGGATTAGCAAAATCACAATCTCCAATTTCGTCACCATACCACCAGTTAGCGCTATCTTCAAAAGGTTCCCATTGTGCAGGAGGATTTGGATCGTGGGCGCTTTTCTCACCAGTAACAGCCAATAATACAAGCTCAATTTGTCCATTTACAATTTCACCTGTTTTGACAGTAAGCAGCAAAAAGCCTTTATCTTCAAAAGCGCTACTGTGATAACACTGGGAAACAAGAATGATTATGTCTTCATAAATTGAAATAGCATCATCAAGTAATACTTCACCACTCGAGTTAACGGGCATGTAAATTATCGCCGAATCAGCGATTACCATTCCATATTTTTCATACGGAAAACCGTAAGTAACATTGAAAAGAGTTTCAATGTTCCACCTCGCTTCTTCGGCGCTCATCACCTCCCCGCTCTTAAAATAGGGGTTGTCGCGGTGGTAAACTAGCTTTTCACGGAAAGCGATGATTTTGTTCATTACATTGATATCTTCGGCAGTCATCATTTCGTACTACGACTTATTAATGGTTTTGTCATGGAGTTCAACTTTACTGCACCCCACACTGATCATGATCAGCAATCCCATGATCGCAGCAATTGATTTGAGAAATGTAAATTTTTTCATAGTTTTTAGTTTTATTTATGTTATTAAAAATTTGTTATTTACGGTTTCTTGTTTAAAACAAAGCAAGACTATGTTTAAGGTGGAAACATCATTCGGTAAAAAGAGGGGTTGAAAAGTAAATGTTTTGTCTCATAGCACCCTTCTATTGGTAACTTGAGTCTTTCGACCGGAATTATTTTTCGATGGGGGCTGTATTGAAAACATAGTTTTTTCATTTTTAGATTCAATTTTTGTGTGTAAAATATTGGCGTCAAATATAATAAAACATTTCAAAACGTATGATATTTTTTTGAAAAATATTCAAAAATCTTAGGTGAGTTCAAGAGAGCCTGATCTGCGCATAGTGACTGTTGGTTTAAAAGTAAAAAAGGTTGTTTGTAGCCAATTTCAGCGATAGTGCTGAATTCTCTCCTTAAATCCTACCAAACACCCACTAAACTTTAAACTGCGGAGGCTGTTGCAGGCAATTCACGGGGTGAATTTTACTATTTTTCCACCACCACTATGGCTTATAAACTAATACTAAAAGTGAGTTGTTAAGGGGCGACTACTTAGTGAATCTCTTCGGGACAACTATAGAGCTACGACTCTATAATTGTATTTATGTATTAACCTAAAATCGGTATTGGCTTAGAAAAGGCTCATTTGCTCAGGTTTTTCACCTGATGTTGATTTACTTTTATGTTGTTCTGGGATCTTGGCCGTTTCAGGCTTTTTTAAAACCTCTGGCTGTATAGCCGGTGTTTCTTCAGGTGTAAATTTTACTTCATTTATATCATTATCTTCAACCGGATCATTGTCGAAATCAGGGGTTGGGGCACCGGTTTCATTGTCTTGATCTTCTAAAGGTTCAAGCCATTTAACGGTTTTAATAAAGTGATTAGAGATTCTCTTGCCTTTCGCCCTATAACTTTTTACTGCGATAAACTCCTCTACATTAATCGTTTGTGTATCTATTTGTTTTTCATTTCTTTTGTGGTCGAAGAATACTTCGAGGTTGGGCCTGCTGTGTTCCGAAATTGTAACAAGCTTTGCTTCGGGGTTGTCGCTTACGAAGTTTATTTTTTTGTCAGTCTCTTCAAGGGTAAATCTTTTTAGATAATGAAGGCCTGTTTTCGGTTCGATATAGATAGCGGTAAACACCTTTTCGGGATCATACTTTTCGATGTGAATCAGGTCGGGATCGAAATGTGTGCTAAGGTCGAACCCGGTAAGTCTGTATTCTCCTGATTGCATCAGAGTAGCTATTTTGTCGCTTCCTTTAAATGCATTTAAGTATTTACCGCGTTCCTCGGTATTCAGTCGTTTTACGCTATCATCAAACCATATATCCATTGCGCCAAGGGTAGATATCCCCTCCTCTTTTATTGTAACTTTACGCACATAGTTTTTGGTAAGGATATTTCCTTGTGTGTTTCGCCCTTTGATATTTAAATCGCTAAAATCAAAGTCGAAAGATGTTTTTCTCAGCTTCGGTTTAGGTTTTAGCAGTACATTTACTATTTCAGCTTCGCCGTTTGGATTAGCCGATAAATAGAGTACTCTGCTATCAGGGGTGCCTTTAGTAAGGTTATACTCTCTATCGCGTGTAACTCCTGTAACAGCAAAACGTTTCACGTAGGTATTGCCGTTCTTGCCGTCACGATATATAGCGTTGTAGATTGTCCGCTTATCATTTCGCTTGAAAACATCAATATGAATTATGCTTTTTCCAACAAAAAATTTGGGTGAAACTTTAGTTATCATATATGTCCCGTCCTCTCTGAAAGCTATTATGTCGTCAATATCGGAGCAGTCGCAGATGTATTCATCTTTTTTCAGGCCGGTACCGGCAAATCCTTCTTCACGGTTTACATAGAGTTTTTCATTGGTGGCCGCAACAAGTTTGGCTTCGATAGTATCGAAGTTTCTTATCTCGGTACATCGCTCCTTGCCGGGTCCATACTTTTTCTTTATCGCTTTAAAATAATTGATGGCATAATCAATCAGATGTCGAAGATGATTTTCGACCTCTTCAAGCTCCAATTCTATATTTTTAATGATTTCATCAGCCTTAAAAGAGTTGTACTTTGATATCCGTTTTATCTTTATTTCGGTTAGTTTTATTATATCTTCTTTGTTGATCTCTCTTTTAAAGAGATTTTTATATGGCGTCAGGCCTTTGTTAATTGCAGTGATAACTGCTTCCCACGTTTCGCACTCTTCAATATTGCGATAGATTCGTTTTTCGATAAAGATTTTTTCTAATGAAGAGAAATGCCATTGTTCTTCAAGTTCACTTTTCCTTATCTCAAGCTCCATTTTAAGGAGATTCACGGTGTTGTCGGCTGAGATTTTCAATATCTCGTCCACTCCCATAAAGTGCGGTTTTCCGTTGTAAATTACACAAGAGTTGGGTGAGATGGCAATTTCGCAATTAGTGAAGGCATAAAGAGCGTCAATAGTTTGATCGGGCGATACTCCTGATTGTAGTTGTATCTGTATTTCAACTTTGTCGGCAGTATTATCGTCAATTTTTTTAATTTTTATTTTCCCTTTATCGTTAGCTGCAATTATAGAGTCAATCAGGCTTGATGTAGTGGCGCCGAAAGGTATTTCGGTAATAGTAAGGTTTTTCTTATCTTCAATTTTTATTCTTGCTCTAACCCTTATTCTACCTCCACGTATTCCAAGGTTATATTTTGAAAAATCCGCTAAGCCGCCACCCGGAAAGTCGGGTAGTATTTCGAACTCTTTTCCCTGTAAGTATTTTATAGATGCGTCAATAAGTTCGTTAAAGTTGTGTGGCAATATTTTAGAAGCCAGTCCTACTGCTATACCCTCAACACCTTGCGCCAAAAGTAGCGGGAACTTAACCGGCAGCAGTATCGGTTCTTTGTTACGTCCGTCGTAAGAGCTTGTCCATTGTGTGGTTTTCGGATTAAAAGTTACTTCAAGTGCAAATTTCGACAGTCTGGCTTCGATATATCTCGGTGCAGCAGCGCCATCGCCAGTAAGAACATTACCCCAGTTACCTTGTGTATCAATAAGAAGATCTTTTTGCCCTAACTGTACTAATGCATCTCCAATGGAGGCGTCGCCATGCGGATGGTATTTCATCGTTTGCCCGATTATGTTGGCCACTTTATTATACCGGCCATCGTCCATCTCGTACATGGCATGAAGGATACGGCGCTGAACAGGTTTTAATCCATCGGTTACATCCGGCACTGCGCGCTCCAAGATAACGTACGAAGCATAATCGAGAAACCAGTTTTCGTACATACCATCGAGCGCAGTAATTCTGTAATTACCATCGCTAGCCTTGAATTGACCAGAATGATCGTTACTATATATATTTGCCGAAACCGGCTCATGCTCATGATGATCTTTCAGAATTTCGTCCATTTTACGATTTAGAGATTTTTGCCTTGCAATGTTAAATGTTTAAAATAGGATTTCGTTTAACTCCTATAAACAACGTTAATTACCGATCAGCGACAAAGGTAGCTGAAATTTTCCTAAGATCAGTTGCAAAAAATTTATAGGGGTTACTTCACCAACTTGGAAATTTTTTTAAACACGTCGGTTCCCGAGAATCTTAATAGTTCAAATAAAATAGATTCATAGGTAGAGATGATAGCTCCCTCTTGTCGCATTCTTTCTATTGCAAGGGCTTTGTCATTTAAACTTCTTGATCCGACGCAATCTTCGATTACCACTGGCTGATAACCTTGTTTTAGCAGGTCAATAGTAGTTTGCAATACACAAACATGAGTTTCGATCCCTGCAATGATGACATTTTTTATCTGGTGTTTGCTGAATTCTTTACTAAAAAGCTGATCATCGCAACAGCTAAAGGCGGTTTTTTCAATTACCGGTATATCGCTTACCAATTGTTTCAGAGGTTCAATGGTAAAACCCAAGCCCTTTGGATATTGTTCAGTTACCATAATATTCACACCGATAGCTTTCAATCCTTCGATAAGGATAGCTGTATTGCGTGTTATCTGTTCATTATCTTTGATGAATGGATAGAGCTTTTCCTGTATGTCTATAATAAGTCCTAAAGACTCGTTGGCTAAAATTCGCATGATGTTATGTTTTATTTTAAAAATCTCAATAGAAGTATCTCTCCAAGTAAAAAGGCAAGAGCAAGACTAATAAAAAGTTTTGTGAGCTTTATTCCGGCACTTAGTTCATCAATAACTTCTGTGAGCGATTTGTCGGTTGGCTTTATTACCTGAAAATGAGTCAGTCCTCTGTCGGTAACCATCTTCGCAAGGTCGGCACGTGAATAAAAATCCAGATCCGACTCTTTTCTGTTATAGTTAAAGGCTAATCCTGCAAGTGTTTCGTCATTATACACCACTTTATAGTGCCCTGCTTCCTTTATCTGATTCTGGGTAAATATTTCTGTTTGCGAAAAGAGCGAGCGTATTTCGGGGATTACTTCAAAATCTTTGTTTGTACTTCTGATTTTAAAGATCTGATCACCCACACTTTGGCTTTTATTTATGGTGATTCTCTCATTTTCTCCCGCTGTATGGTATATCACAGATGCTCCTTGGCTAAGCAGGCCAATTTTGTAGAGCGTTGGCACAAACATGGCGTGTTTAACAAAGTTTGACCATTCATGGTTTAAAGGCACCGCAAAGAGGTAAAGCATCCCATTTACTGCTGGCTCGCTACCCATAAAGATATCACCGTTCAGCAGGTCGAGTTGGTTCTCCATCATCGAGCCGGTAGGCCGCCGAATCAGATAGTACGAAGTTACTTTAGGCAGGTCAATATTTTCCTGAACCGACTCGAATACATCATCATAAATGCTCGAAAGGGTATTTATACCAGCCACTCTTGTATCGCTCGTTATTTTATCTGCTAAAAAAGATGTATTCAGACTTATAAAAAGCTGACGATAACTGTCAAAGTCTGCTTCCTCGCCAGGAAATATAGCGATACTGCCACCCGTTTCTGCAAACTTGTTCAGCTCGATAGTCAAACCCGAAGATATTTTGTTAAGTCCATTGAGGATGATAAGGTTATATCTTGAGAAGGAGGAATAGTCAAGCCTGTTTTCTGCTTCATTTTGAAAGAAAAAAGAGGAATCGTTTTGAAATAATGAGTTTAGATAAAGGCTCTCTTCGTCAGCGTTTATGGCAAGTATCGGAATCAGCTCCTTGACGTCGAAAGTAAAGTAGAGAAGGTCGTCATAGGTGATTGGAAAATCGGTTATTTCGAGTGTTCCGTATTGTATCCCCGATTCATAAATTGTAAAGGGTAGCTCCAGTTCGATCTCTTTCCCTGCATTAAGGTCGAAGCTGGTAATAGCTCTTTGCTGGCCATTAATGGTAAGTTTAACCGGAACTTTTTCAAAATCCTGATCTGAGGCGCTTTTGATCTTTACATTCAGTTTTATCAGTTGCCCTAACCTAAAGGCAGGCGCATCGAACCAGGCGCTATCAATATAAAGATTACTCTTTTCTATGGCTTCTACCGGAATCAAGAATCCATTAATTGTGGTATCGGGTTTTATCTGATCAACATCGGTTATATTTTTCTGAAAGTCAGAAATCAGACAAGCTATCCGGCTTTCGTATCTGTTTTCATGAAACAGGTCTGCTTGACGATGCATGACTTCAGAAATCATTTTCCTGGCGGGCGAAATTTCCACTTCATCTAACAATTGAAGGAAATCCTGACGATTAACAAATCGCTGATGAACGCCTTGAAAATCATTTGTCAGAAGCTGAAATACATCAGTTGTGCCGTAAGCCATCGCCACCTCGCGTGCCTTACCCAATGCTTCGTCGAGAAGCGCCCCTTGCGAGGAGGTAAGTCCCATGCTAAATGAATTATCAATGTATATGCTCACCGCATTGCGAGCTTGCTGTTTCATGGAAGCATCAGAGGTGGGGATGTAAGGCTGTGCAAAAGCAAGCGCTAATGACGCAATGGCAAGAATACGCATAAGCAACGCGAGCAGATGCCTGATCTGCGACTGCTTCTGAGTCTTCTGTTGAAGCTCCTCCAAAAACCTTACATTAGTAAAATAGACCTTCCTAAACCTCCTGAAATTAAACAGATGGATAACAATAGGAATAGCTATTGCAGCAAGACCATATAAAAACAAAGGGTTAACAAATTCCATAGGCAAAATCCAACATTGATTTATTCCTGATAAAACGCAGGTAATTGAAATTATTATGCTAACGACAGGCAATTTTGTATGGAGGTAGAGGTAACTTTATATTAATATAACTCTCAATTATTGCAGTGATTGATACTAGTGTTTGATGAAAAAAAAGATCTGTTAATCAATTGCAATTCAGTATTCAGTATGTAGAATAATTCTTACAAATTTTAATCCTGTATCTGAGAGTTATGTAAAAAGCATTTTTTGTTTCCTCAATAGAATTCATCTTCTGTTTTTTCTTGATAATCATCTTTGGATTTTTCTATTCAGTAAAGACTTTTTATTATTATTAAATTGTTTTTATTGATATGGATTACAAAGAAATTTCGGAAATGGTTGTTAAAAATGAGTTTTAGGCTTGGTTTTGCATTTAGGCTGAATCATTAAGTGGAGATAGGGCTGTCTTTTTATTATGCACACAAGCCTGCTATATGTCTTTGCGAAAAATTTGATAAAAAAAAAGATGTCAAACTATTAAAGCATGGTTAAAATTTACAATAATTCGGTGTAAGCAAATCAAATTAGTTTGTTGGTGAAATACTATAGGCTTTGTTTTCTTAAAATGGCTAATTTTGCCGCCTAAAAATATTTTTGTTTATTTAAAATTTTAATTTTTATGGGAAAAGGCGATCGTAAAACAAAGAGAGGTAAGATTGTACTTGGGACATACGGTAAGAGAAGGCCGAGAAAAACTTCAAAGGCTGCTGTAGTTCCAGTGGTAGAGGCTGAAGAGAAACCAAAAGCCAAAACGGCCAAAGCAGCCAAAGCAACAAAGAAATAGACTTATCTTACATAAGAATCATTGAGGAAACTCACGGGTTGTCCTTGTCGGGAAGCTCGTGTTTTTCTTTTATACTATTTATCATCGCTTTAAAAGCCCTACCCCGTTCTTCAAAATTGTTAAACTGATCGTAACTGGCAGCAGCCGGCGAGAGAAGGCAGATTTTATCCTTTTGGGTGTAATCAACAATTATTTTTTCCGTTTCACTCATACGATTGATAAAGAACAGGTTTTTTGTAGGTCTATTCTTTTTAGCAAACAGCCTCATCATCCTTTCTCCGGCGCCGCCCATAAAGATCAAATTCCGGATAGCCGAATCAGCTAATAGGTTTACTAATTTATTATAGTTAACCCCTCTGTCATGACCGCCCAGAATGATGGTGTCAACGTCAAGTAAAGTGTGAATAGCTTCAATTGTGGATTCGGGTATGGTAGAGATGGAATCGTTGATAAATCGAATATCTGCTACAACACCTAAATCTTCTAACCTATGTTCCAATGGTTTGAATGTAGGAAGCCCTCTTTCGATATCTTTCGCTTGTAGTCCGGCTTTCGATAAAATTGATGCTGTTATAATAATGTTTTTAAGATTGTGGCGACCATGCAGCATACTGTTTTTAACGCAGATTGGCTCTTGTAATCCTGCAATATGTATCGTTTGGTTTTGTGCATCATAAATTTTGTCTGATAGTTGAATGGCTATCTTTTGTCCATTGTACTTGTAATCTGATAGCAGTTTTTTTATAATCAAATTCGAATTGTCAAATATTAAAAAGTCGTTTGTTTGCTGATATTTTGCAATATTGAATTTTGCTGAAGAGTAATCGTCCATCGAGGAGAAATAATCTAAATGCTCCTGAAAAATATTGAGCAAAACGGCAATATGTGGGGAGTGGTTAATATACTCAAGCTGGTGTGCTGAGATTTCGAAAATTATTGTGCTTTTCCGACTAATATTTTGGAGTAGATCGAAAGGTGGAATACCGATATTTCCAACCAAAACTACTTCTTTGCCTGCTTCTTTGAGTATATGATAGGTGAGGCTTGCTGTGGTGCTCTTCCCTTTTGTACCGGTAATTCCAATTGTTTGGGTGGAATATTTTTCAAGAAAAAGGGAGGTTTGTGAGACGATTTTTTGTTTGATTGAACTATCAATGCTTTTTCCAAGATTAATACCGGGAGATTTGAAAACTATATCTGCCCAGCCTAATGCATTTAAATAATCCTTGCCAAGAAAGAGTTCTGATACTTTTTCATTTTCAACTTCGGTTAGCGGCAAGCCCGGATTTCTATCGGCGATAGCCATCTTAAGAGAGGGGAAAAAATATTGCAACAACCGGAATGTTGACCTGCCCTCTCGGCCAAATCCAAGGATAAGAACCTTTTTATCTTTTATGTATCTCCTCAATAGCTCTTTCATCCGATTGCTTCCTTCAATATTTTCATGAATTGAATGGGTACGAAATTATCTCGATTTAACTCTTTCATTATAATTTCAAATGAGGGGTCATTCTGTTTTCCTGCTTCAACCGACTGATGATAATGTTTAAGAAGAGCGGGTAGTTTAGTGTTGTATCTTTTTTTAATTGTCATCGCCAAAGCCATATTTGTTTCATCGGTGGTTCCGATACACTCAAAAGGCTTTTCGGAAGCCTGCCCGGTAAGTTGATTTAAAACAGGAAGTAAAGTAATGTCGTCGAATAAGTTAGTTCCAAATATTTTGACGAGTTTTTCTTCTTCCATGAAAGGCGAGAGAATTATCCATGTAAAGAGGCATTTTGGGCATTTGCAGCACCACGAATCGGTTTTACTTGCTACGTTGCAACTTTTAAAATGAGGATGCTGATCTGGAATAGCTGCGAAAAGCTTGCCTATCTGCAGTTCATTCAATGGTCTTAGAAAACTGAAATATTCAATGTTTTGGGTTAGATATTGATTTGCATATCTTCTGAAATCATTTTCAAAATCTATTGATTTGGAATACTGATGGTTGATTTGAGTTCCTGGAATGGTGGGCTCGTTTGCACTGGATTCGTTTGAAAGTGCAATGTAACGGCTTCCTGAAAGTGAGGCTGCCAGCAGGCTGATAAAGGCTAATAATGCCGAAAAAGGAGTATGCCCGTTTAAAAAGCCTTGTTTGTTAAGCTCTAAAAGCTTAGGGTCGAGAGTGCGGAAGATGGTAAAAATCTGTTTCTGGTCAAAACCTGACGTTATGGCAGTGGCTAAAGATGCGGCTCGTGGATTAAGAATAAAAGGAATAATTTCGAAACCTGACTTTTTTAAAAGTTCGAGTGTTACCGCCGAATCTTTTCCGCCACCTATCGGAATAAGAATCCTATTACCAACTTCAACCTCCTCCATTTCATACTCTTTTGAACTGTTGATTTCGATATTCAAAAATTCGTGAATATTAGTTTCGATACCATTTACATAGAAAAATTCGCCCAAGCCTTTAAAGTAAACATTTTTCCACCATTCGATCTGAAAATCACATAGATATCCGGCGTCAACAACAACCTTTTGAGGACATGCTGCTTTCCAATAACTAATCAGCTCTATCATGCCGATTTGAAAAGAAAGGTTTTCCAAAAAAGAGATGTTTAAAATTTTGCTTGAGCTTGATTTCAGAGGAATGTTTAATTGTGGATAGAAATTGTATTTATCCGACAAATTGAAATGGTACTTAACCCTGATATGATCGTTTTTAGTTTCAATGCTGAAGCCTCTATAATATAAGTGAGTGAAATTTTTTCTTAAATTATCAAAATGGCTTTGATTTTGCTGAACCAGCATTGCAAATTATTTATATATTTGTTTCGACAAGTTAAATAACCAAAATTAAAGAAATTAATTTTGCAAGATGGAAAACTTTGATGACCTGATAAAGATAAAGACTAACAACACACGTCCGGCACGCGGAAGAATACTTATCTCCGAGCCTTTTCTCTATGATTATTATTTTCATAGGTCGGTCATTTTGCTTGCCGAGCATAACAAAGAGGGCTCTTTTGGCGTCATAATCAATAAGCCGCTTGCAATGGGATTTGGTGAAGTGGTAAAGGATTTTCCTGATTTTAATGCTACTGTTTATCTTGGCGGGCCGGTTAGCGCTGATAGTCTGTTTTTTATTCACACCTTAGGGGTTGAGATTGATGGTAGTATGGAGATTATGGAAGGATTGTACTGGGGTGGAGACCTTGAGCAGATAAAATCCTATATCACTATTGGTCGTTTTAATAATGATAATATTCGTTTTTTTATTGGTTATTCAGGTTGGTCTCCAAATCAATTAGATAGCGAGCTGCAAAGAAATTCATGGGCTGTTTCAGCTCTTGATGCCGATCAGATAATGAAAGCCGACCCTGCTGGTATATGGAAGTCGAGCCTTATTGACTTGGGAGCTGAATACTCTAAATGGACAAACTACCCTTCTGATCCGGGGCTGAACTAACTGGTCAGATGAAATATGCTATTTTAGATATCGAAACAACCGGAATAAGCTACAAAAATGGTAAAATCACTGAAATAGCTATTCTCATCCATGATGGTAAAGCAATCGTTGATGAGTTTGCAACGCTCATTAATCCCGAACAAAAAATTCCATATTACATCACACAACTAACCGGTATCAACAACAGGATGGTTGAAGAGGCTCCAAAGTTTTATGAGGTAGCTGCCAAAATCGTTGAAATTACCCAGGATTGTACTATAGTGGCACACAATGCAAGTTTCGATTATAATTTTCTACGTCATGAATTTAAGGCATTAGGTTACGATTTTAATCGCCAGAAACTATGCACTGTTAAACTAAGTCGAAAGCTAATACCTCATCAACGATCATATAGCCTTAGCAATCTTTGCCGTGAGTTAAATATCCCAAATCTGCATCCGCACCGTGCACTTGGTGATGCCAAAGCAACTGCCGTGCTTTTTGATATACTGTTGAAAATAGACCCTAATCTAAGCCAACTGCCGTTTAGCGGAAATAATAGCAGCCTTAAACCTGAAATGATTAATGCTTTACCTGAAAAAACAGGTGTGTACTATTTTATTGATGCTGATCAAAATATTGTTTATATCGGAAAAAGTAAAAATATTAGAGAAAGGGTAATTGCACACCTAACCAATTCCATGACCCAACGGGCATTGGAGATGAAAAATAAATTAGCCGCAGTGGACTGGGAGCTTACCGGTAATGAGCTGATAGCGCTGCTTTTTGAAGCTCATGAAATACTTAAATATAAACCTGTTTACAATCGTGCACAAAGGCGGGCATTATATAACTATGGCCTTTATTATTTTAAGAATGAAAATGGTTATATCCAGTTTTATTTACAAAAAATTGAAGATGAATGTTGTGCAGCGCCTTTGACTACATTTAATTCGTTGCAAAGCGCTAAAAATTTTCTTTTTGATTTGTGCGAGAAGTATCAGCTATGCCAGAAGTTTTGCGGATTATATGAAACCAAAGGGTCTTGTTTCCAATACAAGTTACACGAATGCCGTGGCGCATGTGTAGGGGAGGAGAGTTCAAGTACCTATAACCTTCGTGTGCAAGGTATTATAGATCGTTTTAGCTTTTCTCAATCTGATTTTCTGCTCTTGGGTGAGGGGAGAGACGAAGACGAATGCTCAGTAGTGAAAGTTGAAAACAACCGTTATGTAGGTTTTGGTTTTACTGCGAAAGAAGTCAATGGCTATGATACATTCGATTATTATTCCGATTGCGTAAAAAACTTCCCTGAAAATAAGCATGTCCATTCAATTTTAAAAAGCTACCTCAACCGAAATCCAAATACTGTTGTTTTGAAAAAACAAAAGAGCGAATTAATGGAATAATAGTAACCACGGAGTATTGTGTTTTAATCCTAATTGTTCAAGAGAAAACCTTCTTTTTTTGAACAATTGATTTTATTGAAGAAAATATTAGTACGCTTGTAGTTAAATATCTTTCCCATTAACAAAAAAAAGCTGGTTGCTTAAAAAATAATTCTAAGATTTGAATAACTTATAATCTTAAATTTCAAGTAGATAGTACGAATAATAGAGATTTTAAAGTAAATAAATGATATTCGATAATTCGTGTGATTGAAATTTATCTACTTTTGCACCCCAATTGCAAATGATGCTTTTAACGCCTAAAAATCATTCATTTGCATAGTTTAAAATAATTATTAATCTGGATAATAAGGCGGTATCCTTAACAAATTTTTAATGACTAACGAACAAGAAACAAACAACCAGGAGCCTCAAGATCAGTCAACTCCGATTGATGAAAGCTTACAGGTTGAACAACCTAAGGCAACTAAAGCCAATGAAGTAGAGACTTCTGAAGAGGTTGGTAAGGAAGAAGCTGAAATGCCGAAAGATGAGAGTGCTGTAGAAACTCCAGAAGAAGTTGATATACCGAAAGATGAGAGTGCTGTAGAAACCCCGGAAGAAGTTGATTCTCCAAAAGACGAGATTGCCCTGGAACCCCCAACAGAAGTTGAAAAAGCTGAGACTACAACTGAAGAACCCGTTGTGGAATCCGAAAAAACCAGTGATGTTGAAAAAAACATCTATCGCACACCATTAAAGCCAGATGAAAATTTTGACTGGAGTGCCAAAGGAAAAATTGAACAGACTTACACCGGCGAAGAGCGCCAGAAGCTTGAAGAGCTTTATAGCAAAACCTTTAGTACTATTGCCGAACATGAAGTGGTTGAAGGCACGATTTCCGGAATTACCGATCGAGAGATTGTGGTTAATATCGGTTTTAAATCCGATGGTGTTATTCCAAAAGGCGAACTCCGCTATAATCCAAATATTCGGGTTGGTGATCCCATTGAAGTATATGTTGAAAGTCAGGAAGATCAAACAGGTCAGCTGTTGTTGTCGCATAAAAAGGCAAGGCTATTGAAATCGTGGGAACGTGTAAATCAGGCATTTGAAGCCGAAGAGATCATCAATGGCTATGTGAAAAGCAGGACTAAGGGCGGGTTGATTGTGGATATTTTCGGTATTGAGGCTTTTCTCCCAGGTTCTCAAATTGACGTGAAGCCCATACGCGATTATAATATTTATGTTGATAAAATGATGGAATTCAAGATTGTAAAGATCAATCATGAATTTAAAAACGTTGTTGTTTCTCATAAAGCGCTTATCGAACGTGAGCTTGAGCAGCAGAAAGCCGAAATTATTTCGAAGCTCGAAAAAGGCCAGGTGCTCGAAGGTACTGTTAAAAATATCACAACTTATGGTGTGTTTATTGACCTCGGCGGTGTTGATGGGCTTATTCACATCACCGATCTGTCGTGGGGACGTATTAATCATCCTGAAGAGATAGTTCAGCTTGACGAAAAGATAAAGGTTGTAATCCTTGATTTCGACGACAGCAAGAAACGTATTGCTCTTGGCCTTAAACAGCTTACTCCTCATCCGTGGGATGCGCTTGAAGAGGGAATAAAAGTTGGTGATAAAGTTAGCGGCAAAGTTGTTGTAATAGCCGATTATGGCGCTTTTGTAGAGATAAATCCTGGAGTAGAGGGGCTGTTGCATGTATCCGAGATGTCGTGGTCGCAGCATTTACGCACTGCTCAAGATTTCTTGAAAGTGGGTGATTCCGTAGAAGCCGTAATTCTTACACTCGATCGTGAAGAACGAAAAATGTCGTTGGGGATGAAACAATTAATTCCTGATCCATGGGAGAACATTAAATCTCGTTATCAAGTCGGTTCCAAACACACTGCTACGGTACGTAATTTTACTACATTCGGAATTTTTGTCGAGCTTGAAGAAGGCGTTGACGGTTTGATCCATATTTCAGACCTCTCTTGGTCGAAAAAGATAAAACACCCTGCCGAATTTACCAAAGTAGGTGAAGAGATAGAAGTAGTTGTTCTTGATGTAGATGAAGAAAATCGCCGTTTGAGCTTAGGACATAAGCAATTAGAAGAAAACCCGTGGGATGTTTTCGAAACTGTATTTACTGTTGGCTCAATCCATAAAGGAACGATCGGACAGCCTACCGATAAGGGTATGTTAGTTATATTACCATACGGTGTAGAAGGGTTTGCTCCAACACGACATCTGCAAAAAGAGAATGGTAATATTGCTACTACTGATGAATCGCTTGATTTTAAAGTGATTGAGTTTTCGAAAGAGAATAAAAAAATAATACTTTCTCACTCAAGAGTCTATCAGGATTTGCAACAGGTAGAAAAAGAGAAAGAAGAGAAAGAGCAACAAAAAGCTGAACGCTCAACTAAAAAGGCTGTTAAAAAGATAAAAGAGACGCTTGAAGTAACTACCTTTGGTGATATCGACGGCCTTGCTGAGCTAAAGTCGGAAATGGAACAGAAAGCTCGCGGTAAACTCGAAGAGTATGCTAAGAAACAGAAAGAAAAAAAGGAGAAGAAAGAGAAGAAGGAGAAGAAAGAGCCAAAGTCTAAAAAAGATGATGAACAACTTGCTTTGAATAAAGATGTAGCTGAGCAAGTTGAAAAAGCTGATGCGGCCATTGAAGAGATTGCTGATAAAGCTAAGTTGCCAGAAGCGCCTCAAACCGAAGAGGTTGCTGAAGCTAAAGCAGATGCTGCCCCTGAAGAGGTTGTTGAAAAGGTTGTCGAAGAGGTCGTTGAAGAGGCAACAGAGGAGGTTATTGAACCTATAGCCTCACAATCCGATGAGATTGCTGATGCAAAGGAAGACAAAGATGCTGACGAAGAAATTGAGAAGGCATAATTGAATCTTCATCAAATACACAGGCTGCCTCGGAATTTTAAAAAAAACTGAGGCAGTTTTTTTTATTCAAATTTGGAAAAAACTGAGGTCTGGCACTTTGTATATTACCAAAAACTCAATAAAATTTTTATTAAGTAAAAACTAAATTGGAATCGTTTTAACAAACTCCCTAATTCTGAGTATAGAGCCTGTCATTGACTAATTCACTATTAAAAACCATTGAGATCAAGGAAAACCGTTGGTATTAGTAATAAAAAGCCAAGGATGATGAGTATAATCATAAAAGGTGTTATCCATTTTAGCCATTTGTCGAAAGGAATTCTTGCCACACCTAACGCACCGATTAAAACTCCTGACGTAGGTGTTATCATGTTAGTAAAGCCATCGCCGAACTGAAAGGCTAAAACGGCAGCTTGTCTTGAGATACCGATAAGATCGGAGAACTGCGACATTATCGGCATTGTCAGAGCAGCTTTAGCCGAACCTGAGGGTATTACAATATTGATAAGTGTTTGGAAAAGGTACATCATCCCTAAGGAGCCAACCTCTCCCGTATCTTTCATTGATTTCGAGACATAGTATAGTAATGTATCTATCACATTACCATTTTGAAGGATGATGATAATACCTCCGGCAAGCCCGACGATCATAGCAGCAGGCAAAATATCTTTTACCCCGTCAAGGAAAAGCTTGGTGATTTGATTTGGAGTGTAACTCATTGCTACTCCGGATGCCAGCCCCATTACAAAGAAAAGAGTAGCTATTTCCATAACATACCATTCGTAACCCATCACACCGATAATCAAGAAAATGATTGTGAATAGCAAAAGGTTTAATACAAAAAATTGAACGCCTTTTTTAAAAGATAAAATACTGGAAATTAAATAGAGTGTTGTAATTATTGGGATAGCGGGTAATGTCATTTCCGAATTTCCAACCTTTAGGGTAGTCATAGGATAAGAAACTGAAAAGAGTATTAATGCTATTTGAATAATTAAAAATGTAACCCAGGTAGATTTTTTGGTTTTTATAATACCTTGATCTTCTGCAACCACTGTGTTTTTTTCTCGCCAATAAGCATCATCTTCATACACTGGCGATAGTTTTGGGTTTTTCAATACTTTCGCTGCATAGCGTAACAGCCATCCAATGCCGATAATGTTGATTATTATCCAACAGAAAAAGCGATATTCAATACCTGAAAAAAGTGGTAGATCAGATAATCCTTGTGCGATTCCGATAGTGAACGGATTAAGTATTGCACCAGCGAAACCCAGGGCTGCAGCAACATAACAGAGGTTAATACCTACAATGGAATCGTATCCCATTCGAATAGCAAGCGGTACGAAGATGATTACAAACGCAATTGTCTCTTCACTCATTCCGAACACAGCGCCAAAAATGCTGAACAATAACATAGTGAAAATAATAATGATGTTGTTTACGCCAATGAGTTTCAGTAGCTTTTTATGTTCAATTTTTTTTGTGAAACTGAGGAATGAATATATACCAACGTCTATGGCTCTGCTGTTGTTCATGATCCAGAAAGCGCCTCCTATGATCAGGATAAAGACAATAATATCCGCCTTGTCTTCAAAACCGTCAAATAATGCAGAAAAAATCTGCCATGTTTGCGGAGTATTTTTTACATACCTGAATGAATCGCTCATGATGACTTCGCGTGTGCCTTCGCCAATACTGACCCTCTTACGGTCAAATTGGCCACCCGGTATGAACCATGTAAAAACCGCAGCTAAAACTACTATCCCAAAAACAATTACGTAAGTATGAGGGATTTTGCCCTTTTTCATTATCTGTTACTTTGAAAAAAAAGTTATTTTATGACAAAAGTAAAAATTTATAAAGAGCTTCTGCCGACCAAAGAACTTAAAAAGGGAGATTAAGATATAGGGTAAAAAGAATGCTTTTTTCAACTTTTAATTTTGTAGTGTAACTTTCGGATTAGATTATAGATTGGCTTAAAAAAATCCCCGTTCGTTTTTCGGAGTGGGAATTTAAATTATGGAACCACTTTGAAAGTTGTTTTTTTATTATCCCATATAATTACCATCAGTTTTTACCAACTTTCTGTTCCGAATTAATCTATAATTTTCATCTTTAAGGGTTATTAAGTAAAGACTCTGCTGTTTTGTTAAACATTTTGCGTGTAAATTTTCTCGCTTAAAACCTGTTTTTAATAAAGCGTAAATTTGCTACTCCGACTTTTCAGAGTCATCTCGAATAGTAATCGCAAAACCACTCATGACTAATTTCATTCAATTATACTATTTTCGCATTCTGATAATTAGTTAATAATTATGTTTGTCTTACTTAAAAAGGAAGTCAGGGGATTTTTAAGTTCGCTTATTGGATACGTTGTCATCGCAGTGTTTTTGCTTGTCAATGGTCTTTTTTTATGGCTTTTTGCCTCTGATTTTAACATTTTAGATTTTGGTTTTGCCAGCCTTGAGGGCCTTTTTATGCTTGCTCCATTTGTATTTTTGTTTTTAATTCCCGCTATAACCATGCGTATGTTTGCTGAGGAGTATCGTCTTGGAACAATCGAATTTTTGTTTACTAAGCCCCTTTCGGATATGCGGATCATTACAACCAAATATCTTGCCGGTGTGATTTTAGTTCTCTTTTCTTTGCTTCCTACCCTTATCTATTTCTTTTCTGTTTATCAGCTTGGGTTACCGGTTGGTAATATTGATACGGGTGGTACATGGGGTTCCTATATAGGACTGCTATTTCTAGGCGCTGGGTTTGTAGCTATCGGACTTTTTGCATCTTCAGTTAGCGGAAACATGATTGTCTCCTTCTTGCTTGCGGTATTTCTTTCCTTATTTTTTTATATCGGCTTTGATTTTATTCATTCACTCGAACTTTTTGGTCAGATTGATCTTTTTATAAAAGCAATGGGTATTAATACTCATTATATTTCGATGAGTCGAGGTGTAATTGATTCGAGAGATGTAATTTATTTCATTAGCCTGATTGCGTTTTTTCTTTTATTAACACGTCTTTCGCTTGAGAGTAGAAAATGGTAACGGACAGTGATATAGGAAAACTGACAAAGAGAAACATGAAAAGGGTAAGCCTGATCAAAATTATCCCTGGACTATTGATCATTGTGTTAATCAATATCATTGGTACTTATCTTTATTTCAGACTTGACCTGACGGCCGAAAAACGTTATACCCTTTCTCCTGCAACAAAGAAGCTGCTTGGTAATGTTGACGATCTTGTCTTTTTCAGAATATTTCTTTATGGTGATTATCCTGCCGGCTTCAAACGCTTGGAAAGGGAAACACGTGATATGTTGAATGAGTTTCGTGCTTATAATAAAAATATAGAGTTTAAATTTGTCAATCCCTCCGAATCGCAGGATGGTCAAGAGAGAGAAAAGATATTTCGTCAACTGATGGAGAAAGGCTTAGAGCCAACCGATCTTCAAGTAAGGACAAAAGAGGGTACTTCGCAAAAAATAATTTTTCCTGGTGCGCTTGTCTCTTTTCAAGGAAGAGAAGTACCTCTATCATTATTAACCTCCAGACGTGGTACTCCACCCGATGAGATTTTGAACAACTCTATCGAAAACCTTGAATTTGTACTTGCTGATGCTATACGAAGGTTAGTTTCAAAAAATAGGCCGCGAATTGCTTTTATAGAGGGGCATGGCGAGCTAAATAATCATGAAACTGCTGACGCACGTGTTGCTTTGAATGAATACTATGTGGCCGAAAGGGTGATCCTGGATGGTAAGCTGAATGCATTAACCGACAGAGTCTCGTCGGATTCGGCTTCAACCATAGTTCGTAACAAATATGAAGCAATTATTATAGCAAAACCAGACTCCGCTTTTAGCGAAAAGGATAAATTTATCATTGATCAGTATATAATGCGTGGTGGTAAAGTTTTTTGGCTGATTGATCCTGTTCAAGCAAGCATGGATAGCCTTCAGCTTAGCAATCAGACTATGGGCCTTAGTAGAGAGCTTAACCTGACAGATATGTTTTTCAAATATGGGTTCAGGATAAATAACGAGCTTGTTATGGATCTTAGCGCACTCTCGATCCCTGTTAAAACCGGCCAGATAGGCAATGAGCCAAAATTTGATTTTTTTCCTTGGCACTTTTTCCCAATCATTACTCCTCAGATAAATGACCCTATTGTAAGAAATTTAAATGCCATAAAAACCGAGTTTGTAAGCACTATTGATTTTGTACAGTCGGAAAAATTATTGAAAAAAGATGTTTTACTACATTCTTCAAAATATTCAAGAACAGTGCGTACACCATTAGTAATTACTTTGGATATTTTGGGGCAAAAAGTTGATGAGCGCTTATACAATAAGGAGTATCTACCCATAGCTGTAAAAATAGAAGGAGAGTTTGAATCGTTATACAAAAATCGTATTCCGGCAGAGATTTCGGAAGATAAGGATATTGATTTCAGGGAGACAAGTAAATCTACCAAAATGGTTATAGTGGCCGATGGTGATGTGATTCGTAATCAGTTGCAGTTTTCTCAGGGAAATTACATACCCTTGCCTTTGGGATATGATCGTTATACGGGGCAGCAGTTTGGTAATAAGGATTTTGTTTTAAACGTGATGAATTATCTGACGGAAGATTCGAGTTTGATCAGTATTCGTTCGCGAGAACTTAAACTGCGACTACTTGATAAAACACGTGCCGAGGCTCATCGGATTTTCTGGCAGCTGTTTAATATAGGGGTACCGATTATTTTGGTTTTAATATTTGGCATAATACAGGTAACCATTCGTAAAAATATTTATGCCAAGTAATTACAGTGCTAATTAACTAATATCATGAAACCTGATAAACGAAAAAAAGATCGGAATAACAAAAGCCGAAGCCCCAGTTCGGAAATTAAAAACTCTTTTAATAAATATCTGATCTGGGTTCCTTTTGTTTTTGCATTTATTCTTTATGGTAATACCTTAAAACACGATTTTACTCTTGACGACTTGCCACAAATTGTCAATCATAAATATGTGCAACAGGGCTGGGCAGGCATTTCTAAATTGGCTACACAAGATTATTGGGCTGCTTCCGGGATCAGTTTAGGATATTATCGCCCCCTTTCGCATATAAGCTTTGCTGTAGAAAATGCATTGCATGGTAATAATCCTACAATCATGCATCTTGTGAATATATTGCTTTACGGGTTGACCGGGATGGTGGTTTTTTTGTTGCTTTCGAATCTTTTTAGGAAGATGCCGCTATTTGTATTGTTAGCAACGTTGATATTTATGGCTCATCCTGTGCATACCGAAGTTGTGGCAAATATAAAAAGCCGTGATGAGATTCTTAGTTTTCTTAATGGAACACTTGCGTTGTTATTAGTCTTTGACTACTCAAAATCGAAAAATTGGATTAGTCTTGCTTTGGCGGTGATCTTTTTCTTTCTTTCCTTACTTTCTAAGGAAACTGCCATGACAACTTTGGCAATAATACCATTTATGTTGTTTTTCTTTACCCCTAAAAAAGGAGGTTATATTGCAAGAATTACGCTTCTGTTTGTTACTGTTTCGGTTGGTTTTCTTTTACTAAAACATGCTATGCTGGGAACGCTTTCAGGCAATCCACCTGTAGATATTAATAACTACCCGTATCGTGATATTTCTCTTAGAATACCTACTACGTTGTACATTTTTGGGTTTTATCTATGGCGGCTTATCTTTCCATTTCGACTGCTCTACGATTATTCTTACAATCAGATACCGCAGGTAAGCTGGGCTAATCCATTGGTATGGGTCTCTCTTTTTATAGTGGCTATTTTAATTGCACTTGCTATTAAAAACCTTAAACGTAAAAATATTATCTCCTTTTCCATAATTTATTTTGGAATCAGCATGACGCCGGGTATAGCTTTTGTGCTTTTACGTGGCGGTATAATGGCTGAGCGTTTTTTGTATGCTCCAGTACTTGGTATTTCTATAATCGTTACCTATTTGATATTTAAGCTTTTGCCAAGAGAAAAGACTACAGGGCGATTAGTTTATGATTTCAAGCCTAGATTATCTAAACTGTTTATTGCATCTTTTGCAATTATACTTACCTTTTATTCGATAAGAACAATAGCCCGCAATCCGGTTTGGAAAAATAACATGACGCTTTTTTCTAACGATATTAAGTATGGTAGAAATAGCGCTCAATTATGTAAGCATTATGGCAGTGAGTTAGTTAACCAATCTGTTGCTGCCACTGATAAAGCATTGAAGGATTCGTTAATGACGGAGGGTGTGAATGAATTGTTGAGGTCTGTAGAGATCAACCCACGTTTTGGAGAAGCTTATTTTAAGCTTGGGTATGCATATTACCAGATGCGAGATTTCGATACTTCAATAGAATATTACAAAAAGGCAAACGCTAATTCTATGACATTGGCTAATATGGCTTTGGCTTATTATATGAAAGGAGATTACTCTGAAGCCATGAAGTTACTAAAACAATCGTTGCAAATGGATCCGGAAAATGTAACCGCCAGAACAAATATGCCATTGGTTACCAATGCTTTTAATAATAAATTGAAAAATATGCAAACTCATAAGTCAAAGGATGCTAATCATTTTTTTGATCTGGGAAACATGTACGTTGAACAGCAAAATTATTCGGAAGCTTTATTGAGTTTTAAAAAATCGGTAGAGTTAAAGCCCAGCTATGTCGGCGCTTTGATTAATGTAGGAAACTGTTATTATATGTTGCAAGATTATGATAATGCGATTGCTACCTTTGAAGAGGTTTTGGATTTAAGCCCAAACAATAAAATGGCATTCAGGAATTTAAGTCATCTTTATGGGTTAATGGGTAACTATGATTTGCAGCAGTACTATGATGAAAAAGCAAAAGCGAATTGATAGATAGAATAGGTTAGAGGAGACTTTTAAAATGAAAAAACAGAAAGTTAGAATATTAATAATAAGCATGTTAGCGATAATTGCTTTGGTGTTAATTTTCCAAAACAGAACTAATACTTTGAAAAAAGAGATTGGCGAATTTGCTATTGATGACACAACTTCGGTAACAAAAATTTATCTTGCCGACATGAGTGGAAAAGAGGTACTATTGAAAAAAGTCTCTCCTGGCAATTGGATTTTGAATGATTCGCTAAAAGCTCGAAATGAGGCGGTCAGGTTGTTGCTTTCCACAATGTACAGAATGGCTGTTCAGGCGCCGGTTTCTAAAACAAGTTATAATAATGTGATCTCTAATTTGGCAACGAACTCCGTCAAGGTCGAAGTTTACACATATTCTCCGGCAATCCGATTATCAAGGGCAATTAAGCTTTTTTATCGTGAAAGGCTGAAAAAGGTCTATTATGTGGGTACTCCAACGCAGGATAACCTTGGAACTTACATGCTCTTGGAAGGCTCCGACACACCTTTTATTGTTTACATGCCAGGTTTGAGAGGGTTTATATCAGCCAGATTTTCGGCAAACGTTAATGATTGGCGCGATCACACTATTTTTGCTAAAAAACCACATCAAATCAAATCTATTAAAATTGAATTTCCATCGGAACCCGATGAGTCGTTTCGAATTGAAAAAAGCGGCAGAAACAATATCGCAATTTATAGATTAATTGATAATCAACAAATTACATTGTTCGACACAAGTCTTGTAGTTGGTTTTATAAATGGTTATAGAAATATTCGTTTCGAGAGTCTTATCGAAAGAGATGCCCCTATTAATCTGGATTCGATATTAACTTCAACACCGCTACACATCATTACCCTTGTTGATACTGCTGGTTATGTTCAGGAGGTTAAGACCTACCGACGAAAAAATTATGATCAGGTGTTTGATGACGATGATAATTACTATCCTTATGATGTTGATCGGCTTTATGCTTTACTCGACAATAAAAGGGATTTTGTTTTAATCCAGTATTTTGTTTTTGATCCAATAACAAGACCGCTCTCTTTTTTTCTAAAAAGGGATTAGATTTTTATTTTTTGTGTTGTAAATTTACTTTATCCTTATTAATTGCTTACTTGGTACTATCCAAGAAAAGACTTTTTGTTTATTAATTCGGATTTATCTGCTTCGAATTTTTGAGTTGATAAAAATAAAAAAGCCGGAGTTAATTTCTAACCCGGCTTTTTTCATTCCTAAACTACTTTGATTATTTGATAATCAATTGTCTGGTAACTATTAATCCATTTTCAAATTGAATCTGTACTATATAGGAGCCCGATTTAAATCTTGAAAGATCTAACTCTCCATGAGTATCATCAATATTTAGTTTCATCATTTCTTGTCCGGTTACATTAAGTAATTTAACGCTTTGGATTTTCTTGTTACTCGTCAGATAAGTGGTATTTTCCACCGGATTTGGATGAATATTGATGTAATATGTACTGTTAAGTACTTCTTCAACTGAAGCTTTTTCACCATTAATACTTTCGATCATAGACATTCCGTAGGTATAAAACAAATCACTATTAGGCATGTTTTCGCTGAAAAGAGGCTGGATATTATTTACTTCACCGGTAGATGGTTTGTAAACCTTGAAATACATCTTGCCATTATTACTGAGATCATTTATTTTGCCTGAGTAATTGTCGTCCGCAAATGCTATAAGTAATATATTCTCACTAAAGTCTGTTACTTCTGTGAGTCCGGCAATTGTTCCATTTTTATCGAAGACTCCTATGTAATCTCCTATACTTAAATCAGATATAGCATTAGTTGATATAGAGATCAAATGGAAATTCCCGGTAATATTCGGATCTGGCCAAATTGATGTATTTGTCATATCAGGATGATGGATAGCATGACTCACAGTAATTGTATTCCACATTACAGTAGCTTCATTATTGACTTTTACCAAATAAGCTCTGCCGGGTTCTAAGTAATTAAGAGTATGAATATTGCCTTGTGGCCAATAAACTTCATTGTAGTTGATGCTTACAGCAATGATCAGGTTATTGCCTAATTGTTCAAAAATATCTTGAGCATAGACCGGTTCACTACTCCATACCGGAATAATTGACCAGCCAGCTTTAATAGGCATTTCAGTTCCAAGGGTTGGATATCCTGTTACACTAAATTCTGTTGGCCATGTATCTTCCTTTAGATAAAGCTTTGCTCCCTCTGCTTCATTCCAGCAAAAAGTAATTGAGCCAGGAACATATACCTTTTTGATAAATTCCAATGCAAGAAGTTCGTTCTCTAATTGACTCATAATAGTTTCTACATCACAATCAATCAAATCAAGGTAAGTGGAAACGCCGTTAAGATATGAAGGTAAATCTATTATTTGTGTCCATGGCAATACTTCAAGATATACCGTATCGCTAAATAAAAATCCACATTCATTAATTACCTTGCAATAATATTCGCCAACATCATTCAAAGTAATTTTTTCGATAGATAATACTGACGTAGTAACGTTTTCATCAGTCATTATTAATCCGTCTGGGCCATACCATTCAATTGATGTTGCAAAGTCGGCTGTTATTGAAAATGTAATGTCGTAGCCATAAAGCTCAGCAACACTTTCTGGTTGAGAAAGTATTACAGGAACTGGCAACACCTTAATAATGAATGAGCAAGAGTTATCGCAACCGAACGCATTTGTTTCGGTGTAAACTAAGGTGTAGTCACCAGCTGCAACAGGATCAAATCCGGTTACCACATCACCATTAAGTGTAAATACTCCAGTTTCCTCGAATACAATAGCCGGAT
>Ga0255340_1001154_pt1 | contig 36779 bp, 35 predicted proteins | sample wastewater_treat_7_FD_192417 | JGI IMG/M metagenome (GOLD analysis project Ga0255340, IMG submission 192417) | Wastewater microbial communities from Lulu Island WWTP, Vancouver, Canada - plant10 | ecosystem: Engineered > WWTP > Wastewater > Unclassified | place: Canada: Vancouver, British... | reverse complement strand
TGTAAAATGGTGTGGGGACATTGTGTACTCCTTCGGTTGTTTTGTTGAAAATCTTATTCTACCGAAAAGAGTCGCAATGTCTCCTTTTTTGTTTCTCAATAATTGCGTTTCGAATTTGAACCCGCGGGGCAGCCCAAAAACTCAGCGCCATTGGATCAATGCCTGATTGAGACATTCTTCCACACGACGACGGGGCATATAAAAATGACTCATGCCGTGACCGGACAGCATCACATCAAAGTCAATGCGGGCAAAGCGAAGCAGGGAGTCGATATATTTTGTTTTATCAAAATCAATTGAGCCGTCCCAGCCGAAGTAACCCACGTTCAGCGTCCCGATGACATCACCGCTGACAATGACCCGTTTCCCGTCATGGGTAAATTGCCAGGCAGTGCAGCCCAGCGTATGCCCCGGAAAGTGCAGTGCCCGGATTGGCAGTCCCGCAACGGTCATGGTTTCGCCGTCTCTGAGGGTGTCATCGACCTGTGCCGGCACAAAAGTCTTGTGGTACAGATAACCGCAGCAGCGTTCATCACCTGCTGCGATGGCAGCGCCCGTGTACGGGTGCGCGACGAGGCGGACGCCTTTTGCTTTCAGCAGATGGGCGGCGCCTGCATGATCCAGATGCGGATGGGTCAGAAAGCACCAGCCGATTCTCCCCGGATCAAGCCCCCAGTAGCGCATATTCGCAAACAGCTGATCGAGGGTATCGCCGCATCCGCAGTCAAAAAGGACAATGGTTTCTCCAAGATCCAGTGCGTAACTGTTTGCATCCCGGAACCCGGCATCTTCTCCAGCCCAGGTAATCCCGTTGAGATCTCCGCCAATCTGATAAAGATTTTTCAGTAGCTGCATATCCGTGTCCTGTTTTTTTGTTTTTCCGGTTCAGTGCGGCAGATTGAGTATAAAGGCTTTTCGCTTCAGCTTTCCATCTGTCTGCTGGAAAAGAGATCGACTGCCGGAGTCGGTCTTTCGCATCGACTGGACAGAGGCTGTTCGGATTTCTTGTGGCTGCTGTCTAAAAAAGCATGCATTATATCCAGAACATGAAAAGCGATGGTTCCGCTGCAGCGGTGATTGTTTCCGCTGCGCACAGCCTGCGCCATATCGGCAACGCCCAGCCCTCGCATATGACTCGAATAGCCCTGCCGGAGCGGCAGCGCCGTCCAGTCCTGTGCCTCTGCCCTGAAAAGCGAAACGGCGGCATCAAATGTGTTGGGGTCGCCAATAAGCAGAGAGCCCCGGGTTCCGTGGATCTCCAGGTGCGGCTGGGTGCTTTTCCACACATCAAAGCTCATGGTCGTGTTACAGAGCACCCCCGATTCGAACTGAATAACCCCGGCAAGATGCGTCGGGGTTGTCACCTGGATTGTTTCGCCTTTTCGGGGTGCGCTGCCGATGATTCTGGTGTCAAACCCTTTTGCGGCCATTGCTGTTACGGCTGCAGCCGGTCCCAGCAGCGTTACCAGTGCAGACAGGTAATAAGGGCCCATATCAAAAAGCGGGCCTCCCCCGGGCTCATAATAAAAGTCCGGTGCCGGATGCCAGTGTTCATGGCCGTGGCATTGCATGGAGGCTGCAGCGGACAGAGGTGTTCCTATAAGCCCTTCATCAATCAGAGCACGGGCTGTCTGTATGCCTGCTCCGAGAACTGTATCTGGAGCACAGCCGATGCGGAGATTTTTTGCCGCCGCAAGTTCAAGCAATTCCTGCCCTTCCTGGCGTGTCAGTGCCAGTGGCTTTTCGTTGTACACATGCTTGCCCGCCAGCAGAATTTCACGGGCAACGGCGGCGTGAGTCCGGGGCAGGGTAAGATTGACTACCATTTCTATCTCGGAATCCTGCAGCAGTTCCTCTGTGCTGCACGTCCGTGGAATACGGTATTGTGCGGCTTTTTCAACGGCTCTGGCAGGTATCAGGTCGGCACATGCTTCTACCTGCAGTCCGGGGAAAGTGCCGAGATTGCGCAGGTATATGTCTGAGATATTGCCGCAGCCTATTAAGCCGATTTTCATGGTTTTCATGGTGAGTACCTTTTGGTTGAAAAACGCTAGCGGCTTGCCCAGATCATGCCGCGCTTCATGATTTCAAAACATTCATATACATCAAAATCAGCCGCAACATGACCCAGTGATGAGTAAAAAACGCGCCCTTTTCCGTACAGCCGCTTCCACACGGCAGGCATTTTGACCGCACCCGATCCTGGACAGGCTTCCATCTCCGGAAAAATAATATGCGCAAGAACCTCGTTGGATGGGTCCACATGCATGTAGTACCTTTCAGAATGCATTCTGAAATCCCGGATACCGTCAAGAAGCGGATCTTCCGGGCGGGAGATATGCACGGTGTACTCCGTGATATCCCCGGGATGGGCGACAAACTGACCGCCTGTCATGAACTGGTAATCCGTATTGCCGCGAAAGGCGTCTCCCATGCCGCCATGCCAGCCGGCGATACCTGCGCCCTGCTGAACCGCCTGCAGAAGGCCACGCTCTTCTTTTGCTTCCAGATGGCCCATCGTCCAGCACGGTACCAGCAGGTCAAACTGCCTCATTCTTTTTTCGTCGGCCAGGATTTCAGTCGAATTGAGAATGGTCAGGTCAAATCCATGCTGTTCCAGAGCAGCTTCAAAACGCGCCACGCAGGCGCGTGGTTCGTGTCCTTCCCATCCGCCCCAGAAGATCAAAGCCTGTTTCATAGAGACGCTTTCCTTGATGTTGATTTAAACGCTGTGTGCAGAAAAGATATCCAAGTATACCGGAACCAGGCGATGAATCAGGAATCTCAAAACGGTTGCATGTCCGAAGTGATTCCTGTTCCGTTCAGCCGGGCGGGCAGGGAAACTCCCGGAAAGCAATGCCCGGTATGTTATGATAATCCGGGGGCGAAACACATTGTTCCACTGTGACACAGATCCGGGCTGAAAGACGGCACATGAACGAAAAAGGACAGGAAAATTTAGCGTCTCCGGTGCCTGCCCGGGTCTGGGCGGCGGCATTGCTGCTTTGCGCTGTTGCCTGGTCTTTTCGCACCACTTCGTTTATGCATGCCAAAGAATTGGTGCTTGTCGGTGCGCTGGTTATTGCCACGCCCCTTCAGTGGCACCTCCGATGCCTTTACACACCGAAGCAGCGATTGCTGCTTCCGTTATGGGCGGGGCTGCTCTTCTGGGCGGTCACAGGCGCATTTCAGGCAAAAGTACATGGATATCTTCTTGAAAGCCTGGTGCGCTGGCAGCTGTATCTTACTGTTGTATGGCTTGCAGTTCCGGCTTTTTCGGTGCCGGGCGGCAAAGAGCTGCTGTATAAAAGTCTGATCGGATCCGCCTGGATTGTGGCGGTACTTGCCCTGTTGCAGTATGCAGGCGCTCTCCCGTTTCTGTTTCCCATTTTTCCTGCCTATACACAGCCTGCCTATTCCGTTTTTGGAAATCAGAATCTGCTGGGCGGGTATGTGGCGCTTGCCCTGGTTCTGCTGCCTCTTCTGGCATTGTATTTTCCCGGACATACGCTTTCTTCTTTTGTGTATCGTGCTACGGCTTGGCTCACGCTTTTGGCGGCAGTGCTGATCTCAGGGTCCCGGTCTGCCTGGCTAGCCGTATTTTTCGGGCTGGCCGTTTTTTTTATGTCCTTTTTCAGAAAAATGCAGCGGCAGGGCATCCCTTTTTGTTCAAAAGCCAGGAGAGCGGGAGGGGTATCTGTCCTGGTCCTTTCGCTTGTGCTGATACTGCTTGGCATGCCGCTTCTTAAAGAGCGGATAGAAATAACCTTTACTGGCAATGATGTGGGAGGACCTGCGCGGCTCTGGTTCTGGGCAGGTGCACGGGAAATGATTCGGGAACGCCCGTTTCTCGGGGTAGGGCTGGGCAACTACACGTACTGGAGTCCTTTTTATCAGGGGAAAGTACTGTGGAACCCGGGAGGTGAAGGCTTTTTCCGGAACACACTGCATACAGATCATGCACATTCCGAGCCTATAGAATGGCTTGCCGAAACAGGCGTTGCCGGCTGTCTGTTCTGGATTCTGTTTTTGTGTCTTGTGGCTGCGCGGAGCAACCCGGCAGTTCCGGCGCTCCTTGCGCTCGCTTTTTTTGCACTGCTGAACAATTTTTCGCATAGCCCGCCACACCTGCTGGCTTTTCTTCTCCTTGCCCTGAACCCGGAAGAGGAATGCACAAAAGACGAACTTCCCCGAAAGTTATGGATTTTTCCGGCAGCCGCCCTCATAATAGTCTGCTATTTGGGAATTATTGCAGTGCCCTCGGTGCTGCAATGCGCCGCTGAAGATCAGATGGATGCCGGAGTGGCGCCGGAAAAAGCCTTTGCCGCTGCCAATGCCTGGCCCTGGCAGAGTCCTTCCCTGCAGGAAAGTCTGGCGGCAGCACTGATTCAGGAAGAAAAATATCAGGAGGCAAAACAATGCCTCGAACAGGCAATAAAGGGGCTGGACAGTTATGCGGTGCACCGCCTGCTTTTGTATTGTGCCCGGACGGAGGACGCCACAGCGGTGTACCGTGCAGCACGCAATTGTCTTTATCGCTGCCCCGATGACAGTGAGGTATGGGGGCTTCTTATGAAAAATTGTCCGCCTGAAGAACTTGCTTTCTGGCAATCCCGGTATATCCACTTTTTGCCGCCTGTAAATAACCAGGAAGGAGATGACGCTGAGTGACGACACCTGCAAACCCAAAAGAAGAAGGCGAAACACTGCGCATCGCCAAACTCATGGCGCAGCGGGGACTGTGTTCCCGCCGGGAAGCAGAGGCATTAATCGCACGCCGATGGGTTTCCGTTAATGGCGTGGTGGTGGAAGTGCCGGGAACCCTCGTGGCGCCGGATGCCGTTATTGAACTCCATCCGGAGGCAGGGAAATGGCTGGATCAGGCTGTGACCATCCTTCTGAACAAACCGGTCGGCATTGTATCCGGACAGCCCGAAGACGGGTATAAGGCCGCCATTGAAATAATCAGTCAGGAGAACCAGTACAGGGTAAACGCGAATGAGCCCCTGTTTCAGCCGTCACATTTACAGGGGCTGGCGCCGGCCGGCCGACTGGACATTGATTCCCACGGGCTCCTTGTTCTGACTCAGGACGGCAGGATAGCCCGGCAACTCATCGGCGAAGACTCGACTATTGACAAGGAGTATCTGGTGCGGGTTTCAGGAGAAGTGACCAAAAAAGCCCTCCAGCTGCTGAACTTCGGGCTGCAGTTGGATGGCAAAGCGTTGCGACGGGCGAGGGTAAAACTGCTGGAGCCCGGACTGCTTCAGTTCATATTGAGAGAAGGGAAGAAAAGACAGATACGGCGCATGTGCATGCTGGTCGGTCTGGAGGCAATCAATTTGAAGCGGGTACGTATCGGGAAAATCCGCCTGGGGTCACTGCCTTACGGACAGTGGCGTTTTCTTGAAAAAGGAGAGCATTTCTGAAAAGGTGGGAGGGCGTTCTACGAAGAAAACGGGGCTGCTGTTTCCTTTATCGCACTTTAGTACGTTCTAGCACTTTGGCGTATCTGCAGATGAGAAAGGCGGCAGAAGCATGCAACTTATTGAATTAAAAGCATTTGTATTCTATGGATCTTTGGCATGTGCCTTTTGAAAGCAGTTTACTCTTGACATTTTTGCGAATATGGCGTAGAATAACCATGTCGCTGTTGGGCACGCGACAAATCAGGGCTGATGCACTTCGGACGTGCGCAAATTGGAGTTTCCGCAAGGAACGCAGGCATGGAATCTCATTTAGAAAAAGGAACAGATCGCACAGCATCAGAACAACTGCGTGTGTCAGGCGGGAGTCACGGTCAGCGCGTGAAGCGCGGTCAGCGTGTCGCTGTACAGCAGGGACGCTATGGTACAGGGCCTGCGCCTTACGGGTATAAACGTCTGGAAAACAGCAGCGGCTCTTTAGCCATTGATGATCGTGAAGCGGAAGTGGTGCGTCTTATCTTCCGCGAATATCTGCGCGTAAAAAGCACAGGAAAAGTAGTTGATCTGCTCCATGAACGCAATATTTTCACGCGCAAAGGCAATCACTGGTCCCGCCAGGCAATAGCCATTATTATTTCCAACCGGACATACAGGGGTCGTGTTTCTTATGGAGATATAGAAACCGAAGGGAAACACGAAGCCATTATCGATCCCGCTACTTTTTATAAAGCAAACGCCATTAAAGAAGAAAAAAGCCGCCGCTGATTGGGCCATTCCCAATGTGTGTCCCAAAGGCCTTTTCTTTTTTCTGTAAAGGGCACAACACAAAGGATCAGGAATTTCTTCATGCTCAATAAAGACAATACTGCGCTGGTTGTGATCGATATTCAGGATGTTCTGATGCCTGCCTGTGAAAAGGTGACAACCTCCTATCTGGAACAGTCGCTGCGCATGATACAGGTGGTGAAAGCGCTGGAACTTCCTGTTCTTGTGACCGAGCAGTATCCGGAACGGCTGGGCGAAACGAACCGTGTTATCCTGGACGCATTGGGCAGCATCCTGCGTTTGCCCAAAATAGAGTTCAGCTGTTTTGCCAATGATGCTTTTCGCGAAGCGGCAGCGCAGACAGGGCGCAAGCAGCTTCTTCTGATCGGAATGGAGACTCATGTGTGCGTGATGCAGACAGCTCTGGAGGGGTTGGAGCAGGGGTACGAGGTTTTCATCGCCCGTGATGCTGTTGTGTCCAGCCGTAAGTATGATTATAAAGCAGGGTTGTCCCGAATGATTCAGGCAGGCGTAACGGCCTTGACCGTTGAGATGGCAATCTTTGAACTGCTTCGCAAAGCCGGGACACCGGAATTCAAACGTGTTCTGCCTATTATAAAAGGCTGATATTTTTGGTTGAAATAACTTTTACTCAGGAAAGCCAGTCCATGGCACACAAAAACACTCGTGAGATGGCACATCCCGCCCCGGCACAGATTCTTCCCATTCTGGATATTGTGCTGCGGATTTTCAGTCTGCTGGAACTGCTTGTGCGGCTGATTGGTTACTTCAAACCGTCCCCGTCCGCAGAAGGATAAGAGGCAGTGCGGATCAGATAGGCGGCAGCTGAAAATGGACGTCTTCTTCCACAAGACTCCGTTCTTCCATGGTGCTGCCGAAGTGCTGTTTCAAAAATTCGATGACCTCGCGAATCAGATGATCCGGGGCAGAAGCACCGGATGTTAGGAGGATCGTGTCGTCCCCGCATAGCCAGGCTTTATCAATGCGCGACGCGTCCTGAATCAGATAAGACGGTTTGCCTAACTTCAGCGCAATGTCCCGCAGGCGGCAGGAATTGGCACTTTCCGGATCTCCAACCACAAGTACCTTGTCCACTTCCGGGACAAGCGACAAAACAGCCATTTGCCGGTTGCTTGTTGCGTAGCAGATATCCGGTTTTTTCGGGGCGGTGATTTTCGGAAAACGTGCACGGAGAACGTTCGCCACGTCCTCGCAGTCAACAATGCTCAAGGTTGTCTGGGTAATGTAAGCGACCCGTTCCGGATCGGCAACAGAAACCTTCCAGGCGTCTTCTTCCGTGCGAACCAGGCGTATATGCTCAGGCGCCCAGCCGACAGCGCCCAGTGTTTCGTCATGACCGGCATCACCGATGTAAATAATGGTGTATCCGTCTTCAGCAAAACGCCGGATTTCTTTGTGTACCTTTGCCACCAGCGGGCAGGTGGCATCGATGACGTGTAAATGCCGGGCTTTCGCTTCTGCATGGCGGTCAGGGGAGACGCCGTGGGCACTGAAAAGCAGGCGACTTTCTTCCGGCACTTCCTCAAGGGTCTTCACAAAGACAGCTCCCTGACGGCGCAGCTTCTCCACTACATGCGCATTGTGCACAATGTGCTTCAGCACATAAACAGGGGCACCATAGCGTTCCAGTGCGTGTTCCACTATTTTGATGGCACGGTCAACACCCGCACAGAAGCCCCGGGGTTTTGCAAGAAGGATATGCATGGAAAGACCTTTTCATTGTAAAGAGGGCGATAGAGGATTGGCTGAAGAAAATAGAAAACCACGGAACCTGCCGTGGCGTTCATGGTACCTGTCATAAACACCTGCAAACAAGCAATTAGTCCGCATTGCCCGGCAGAGGCGGGCGTTTAATCCGGAAAAAACAAAGCCTGAGGCATATCGGATTTTCCTCAGAAAAGTTTTTTATGCGGTGTGGTTGTTACGACTCAGCCATGCAACCATCTGGCGCAAAAAGCACCGGAACGGAACAAACACGGCAGCGACCTGCCAACAGGCGATCAGTGCCTGCCGTAGCCTTTCAGATCAAGAGTAACATAGGTGTAGCCGGCATATTGTATTGCTGTAATGATCTGCTGGCGGAGTGCCGGATCGAGAAGGCGCGGGAATTCTTCAGGCTCAATTTCTATACGGCAGAGGTTGCCGTGATGCCTTGCACGGTACTGATGAAATCCGGAATCTTTCAGTACGGTTTCCGCCGTTTCGATACGGTTCAGCAGTTCCGTAGAGAGAGGTGTTCCGGTGGGGACGCGGGTCGCCAGACAGGCGAAGGAAGCCTTGTCCCAGGTGGGCAGCTGCCTGATTCTGCTGCGTTCACGAATATCGGCTTTGGTAAAACCCTGATCGGCAAGCGGGGCATGTACCCCTGCTTCCCGGGCAGCCCGAATGCCGACTCTGGTTGTGTCAAAGGCATCTTCTGCCGTCTCGCCATGCAGCAGCACTGTGATGCCGTGTGCGGCCGCATGCTGTGCCATTACAGCAAAAACTTCAGATTTGCAATAGTAGCAGCGCATGTCGGAGTTCCGGACAAAGGACACCTGATCAAAAACAGCAGGAGAGAACGATTCCAGCCGCCATCCCCGATTTTTCGCCTGAGCGACAGCGAAATCATATTCTTCCCGGGGCATGGTTGCTGCTTCAGCGATGAGGAGAAGGAGATTTTCGCCCAGCGCTTCATGTGCCACATCAGCGAGATAAGTGGAGTCTACGCCGCCCGAATAGGCGAGGGCGGCTGAAGGATAGCGGCGCAGCTGTTCCAGCAGTTTTGCTTCTTTTTCCAGCGGAGCGAGAGCTGTTGCTGTCATGAAATCCTTTTCTTCGAAGCCTGCCTGTTATCCCACCCGTTTAATTTCTTTATCCTGATAGAAAAGACGGTCGCCTCGAATATCACAGGCAACAGAGACTTCCTTCCCTTTCAGATTCACACTGGCGATGACCTTTGCGCCTTCAACACGCCAGGTGCCTACGATGGTATCGGTGCCGAGGTGCGCTTTGACCATGGGCGCGAGAATGGCGGGAGCTGTCGCTATGGCCTGCCCGCCCGCTGCAAGATTGATAGTGACTGCAACAGGGATATCAGGTGTTTTTACACTCCAGGCTGTGCCGACAAGATTTTCCGAATTCCACTTGGGAGGCCCTGCCTCTTCTGCGGAAATAACCGGGGCAGCGGAACCGGAACTGCCGCCCCGCAAGAAGGATGCGGCAATAGGCAGCACAAGAAAAACGACAAGCAGAACAGCAAAGCCGATAAGCAGATTTTTATTCATGGTGCGTACTCGTATTAATTCTGGGAGAGGGTTTTATGAAAAGAAGAATATAAATAGTGTACCTTGAAGCCTTACTCCCGGTCAAAATGATTGCCGGAAAAGACCAAAAATAAATATCGGGACAGACTACTAAAAAAATATTTCTTGCTTTTTTCGTAGTCCGTCCCTGTATTTGTCCTCGAGCGCGATCTGCACGAGCTCAAACTTTCTAAAATCTAGAAAAACGGCTTTCTTTCAAGATGGAATGAAAATTCAGTTCCCTTTATCTGTTGTTTCTCACAAAGCAGGAAACCGTGAGAACTGACGGCGCGAACACACCAGCTTTTCTATTCCTCTTCTGGCACACTACGCCGTATATGCGTTCCTTCTTCCTCCAGGTGGCGGATTAATTCCTTTTCTTCCGGGCTGAGTTCCCTTGGTCTCCCTTTAATGCCGAATCCCAGGGCACGAGACAACCAGGGGAGAACATGATCTTGCAGGTACGATTCCGCACGCCTTCGTTCCTGGGCTGAAAGGGTCTCGTCTTTTGCACGTTTCTCCAGGCATTGGCGGGCGATATACAATTGCTCGATGCATCGTGCGTATACTGTCCAATCCCGATCGGAGAAGTAGAACTTTTGGAGCTTTTGAGCGTATTGAATGTGGGCCGTGACAACATGCCAAGAATCCGGATCATGATTGTTGAAGATGTCTGTGAAGATCTCGTCAACTTCTTGAAGAGTCGGCATGAAGCCACTGTGCCTCCGTTGAGCAACAATCTTTCCCAGCTCCACCCGAATTTCGAGCGCACCGGGATCATCTGGGTTTTGGCGCAACCAGGCCTTACCAAGATCCAAAGCGGCGTGCTCCTGATCCATGACGGTCAAGATCTCGATTTCACGAAGAGTGGCCCATCGCTGCAATTCCCAGGGCGCCGATGAATCCTGGCGCAAGGCTCTGCACGCTGCAAGCGCCTGATCCTTCTTGTCAAGTTGTTTCGCCTCAGCGTAGAGCGCGTCCTGCTCGAAAGAGGTGCTCTCATAGGGCAATTCCGGAGCCGGGTTGAAGTTGCACAGTAAAAGCTGTTCCGCTGTGCCTGCCGCCGAAAATGCAAGTAGAACCACAAGAAGTACCAGGCTGACACCCCACCGGCATGGCCCCAGGTGGAATGCGCTGAAATAATCGTTATACATCTCAATCCCTTTCTTCTTTGTCCACCGTCAAAGACAAGCGCTTCTGAAAAGTGCACTGGAGTTCATACCCTTAAAGCACGGGTTCTACCATAGGTTCCGAAGGCTCTCTGTAGAGTTCGACAAAGGGGTGCATGGCACCAGGTATTCCTTCCCGAACTTTCACATTATAAATCTGCTCGGCGATGGTATAACCGGCACCCATTTCAAAGCGATACTCCTCTACGGGTGCGGATGTAGCGGATTTATCCGGATACTGTTTCGCCAGCTCCTCCAGCCGGGGCAGGGAAAGAGAGGATGGCAGCTTCCCGAGATTCCTGACGGCCTGCGAGCGAAGCATGGTTACGCTTTGTTGTGTATCCGGGCGAAGCCTGCGTGACCGAAGCGGGCCCGGTCCCCAGAATTCCAGGGTGGTTGCCTCCATGAGTAAATCCGCCGCCGATTCAATCGGGGTACGTCCCAGAAATTCCAGGGTATCATATATTGCCAATCCGTGCTCATCGGAAAGTTTTTCGCCCCGTGGCGCTTGAAGCATCTCCCGGGACAAAGCCACCAGACGCACTTCGATCTCTACGCCTGCCTGGGTGCACCAGAGTGCCGCCCGGTACCGGCTCCATTGTTGCAATTCCACGGCTTCACGTGCTGCCGCCACAATATAGTCAATCTCCTCTGGTGGCTTGGGTACAGCACAGAAATCAGCGATTGCCTGGACTCTAGCTGCCGGCCCGTCAGGATGAATCTCCGCAGTGCGGATGCCGATCATTGTCCTTTCGTAGATTTCCTTCAGGAAGGGATCATCAAAACTACTGAGGTCCGGGTCATGAGGCCTGGGAACGTCGGGGGAAGACGAGGGATATAGAAATACGCCACCGGGCTCCACTTGGCACAGTACCATTGGAGACAGCAACAGGACGATCAGCACGCAGAAGATGATAACAGTCATGCTGCTGATAACAGCCATGTCGTAGAGGACCTTTCTGATCGACCATCTGTGTGGCAAGGTCGCACCCCCTGCTATCTTCTGAGAGTATTTTGCGTTCTTGTTCATTGCCTTTTCCTTTCTGGTTCAAGGGAAAGCTGTTCTTATCGGATAACGCTCTTGGAGAGGATGACTGCCCGCCAGGGTCAGTCGTGCCAGTCCTCCGAGCCATCGTCAAGTTTTAAGTTTTGTGAGAACTGTGAATGCACGTCCATGCCATAGGTGAAACCGCTTGGACCAAGGCCACTAAGCATAAGGTTGTGAGAAACAAGCGGCTGGTTGTCAGCCAGACCACAGCAGTGCCCAATCTCGTGTGCGAAAGTCTGCTTAACGTCAACTACTTCGACCGAACTCAATATAATGAAATCGTAGCCTTCGTAGGCTAATCCGTGCACGCCGGAAAACACTGGTCCAACAGGAGGAGCCGGTATTCCCGTGAAGTACAAATGGTTTGAAATGAGAATATCTCTACCAAGCAAGTCCAAAGTTCTCATTGCCGCAAAATGAAGGGAGTTCGTGGAATCATAATCTACAGGTGCCAAGGGATCCGTGTATTGGAGATGTACTCGATAGTCAACACCAACAGATCGGTCGCTCGGATCACTGCTTCTTTGCTTAAGCGTATCTTGTGGCACGGTCGGGTTTTGTGACTTGTCTTCTCGCAACCAGGCAGAGCCTTCCGCATCAGGACCTGACAGCAACAGGATCGCGGTCTGCGGACTCGTTGAGATTGACATCGTAAACTGTGGAGGAGGTAGCACCACCCCTTTCCACTCGGCATAGGCAAAGTTTTCGCATTGAAGTTCTTCTTGAGATGCGCCGTGGCGAGTCACAGACACGGTAAACTCTGCTGCTGTCTCTATGTACTCTTTCTTCAACTTAACGTAGCATTTGTCACAGAGACCCGTGTCCGTGTCCGGGTCTGGCTCAATGGATTCCACACAACCAGACGCATCCCAAAGGTAAGGAATATTCCGGTTGCTTATGTTGGTAACGCATACTCGACTGGAGTTACCAAATCTGTCCATGCAGTCTTGCGTAGGCGGACAACCACCACCACAACCATCAAGAGGGTCGACAGCGGTGTTGAACACGTAATCCCTATCATCACCGCCGGATACTTCAATCTCGATGATCTGGCCGGGATAGCCTATGAGCAAGGGTGACCATTCCTTTTTAATGGAAGTAATGGGTGTACCGTAAGGCGGGGCAAGAACGAGGATAGGATCATTAGCGCAGACACATGCGTCCGATTCTCCATAGTCAAAGTCCGGGCATCCTGTTAGTAATAGAGTCGCGAGGATTCCTGCCGATACAATGATTAGCGGATGCAAGATGCGGCTGAACCGGCCGTGAGCATTCATTTTCTGGCGCCCCTTGTCTATGTCTGTATTTTTTCTTTTCAACACCGCTATGATGGTGTTGCCGGGTTCGCCTTCGCTGACCTGATTAACGGCGATGACATAGTATTCCTATTCTTTGCTTCGCAGATGATTGTGGACGTGTCTCTTCCGTATCCATGTACAAGTCAGCATCGATTCGAGGATTTCCGGGATGGTGGCTTCGTGTTCGGTAATAGCGGTATTAAAGGTAGACTGAAGATCCGCCCGTATCCCGGCAGAGAGGCTTGGTTTATCGGTCAAGCCCGTGGTTATAGATTCGCTGGGCTCTAAGATCTTTGTTTCTTGAATCAGCACATGTCTCATGTCTTTAATCTCCTGCCCGGGTAGTGCTTCACATGTCGCATGTACCTTTACGCTGTACTGCATATCGTATAGATCGAAGGCCGTACCCTCAGCATACTGCACAGTATCGAATTTGTCAAGCGCTTTTTTATGACAGTAGGCAATATCTTTGTATTGCTCTCTCGCGTTGTTCATAAAAGGTCAATATCGGATTCGGGGATCCAGCAGAGGGGCGGAGGCAGCGCCGGGTCAAAAACATAAGCGCCGCCTTTTTCAGCGATATACTTGGCCCGAATTGCAGAAGTCATAGGATCACTGTCTTCCTGCCAATCCTGTACAAAAGCCGCTGCCTCGCCGATGTCGATGAAATTGTCTCCGTCGGTATCAGCGGGATGGGCAGCTGTTTCAGTTTCGTTGCACAGGGAGCAGATTTTTTCTAAAGAAAGCGCTTGTCCACCGATGCTGAAGGAGGATACAGGACCTGCCAGATGCAAGACTGTTCTTCCGTCTTTCAGCGGAAAAGCGCGGATAAGCGCTCCGCCCACGGTTGTCCCGTAGAGTTCTGCAAAATCCTTTACTACCCTAAGTTCTCCGTTAACACTCAGATTTACGATATCTTTTACTTTTTTGCAGTAGATACTGACACAGAGCGGAAGATTTCCGGCAGGACCAAAGACATAGCCGACACTGATGTTGTCAAGATGCAGCGAAAGCCCGTAGTCTGTTTCCATCGCTGAAAGCAAACCATCGGTGATTGTGTCTCCGGAAAGCAGATGAAATGCTCCGGTTCGAAACAGTGCGTCCTGTACAGGCACGATTTCATCTGTGCCTGCCTGAAAACCAGCAGGCTTCGCATTGAAGTCGAGGCAAATTTCAGGAGGGAAGTCCGGTTCTGCTTCCGGAGGCGGAATCCTCTTCAGCCAGGGATATCCGTTGTTTCTTTGAGTTGCGTCTTCTGCCCACACGTCGTCAAAGTTCCAGCCGATGAATGTATTTCCTGCGTAAGGATAAGTCATCTCGCTGTTAATGCGCCCTTCACCGCTTGCGCTGTAGACAATGCCTGAGCGGTCCGTATCCCAATAAGAAGCTGTTACATCAGTTCCACTGTAAGCGATGCCGATGATACCGCCCCGGACTCGGCTTTCATGCTCGGAGCCCACCTGTCCTGCAGCGTAGCAATTGGAAACAGTCGAGCGGTATTCACCCCAGCTGTCGGTTGAGCCGATCAATCCGCCGATCTCTCCTCCGAAAACATTTCCCTGGGCATAACAGTTGCTCATGTTGGAATTGTTAAAAGAGCCTACAAGCCCGCCCGCCTGAAAGTCTCCTGTGACTTCGGCCGTGGAATAGCATTCTAAAAAGTCGGCATATTCCGCCGAGGCGACAAGCCCGCCTGCGTTATACTGGGCGGCGTTCACTTTTCCTGTGGAGAAGCAGTTGCGGCAGGTGCCATTGAGGAAGACGCATGCAATTCCACCGGCATTTTCAAAGCCGCTTACCTCCGCTGCTACAGCGCAATTGATGATCGTGCTATTGCCGCAATGCACAACAAGTCCGGCAGCATCATAGGTTGCAGCTGTGCACCGACCTGAAGCGGTGCATCCGCTGATGGTGCATTGCGTTGCCATAATGGCCAGCCCTGCAGCCTGATATTTTCCATCTACGAGAATGTTTTCCAGATGCAGATCACGGATAGTGCAGTCCTGGATACTGCCAATCAGCGCGATATAGCCGCCTGCCAGCCTGATATTTTTCAGGCTGTATCCCCGGCCGTCCAAATTTCCTGAAAAGTAAGATCCATCTTTGCCCATGGAGGGTATCAGGGCGCCGAAGAAATTGAGGTCATCGGTCAGTGCGAAGTGCTTGTCCCAGTCATCCGTTGTTTGTGTCAGATGAATCCAATCAGAGGTTCGGCAGATCAGGAAAGGATCTGCTTCCGTACCGCTGCCGCCGCAGTATCCGGGGTCGGTCCCGGCGAAAATATAGTGAATTGCCTGAGCCGATACTTCAAGGCCATTCACATCTTTTCCTTTGGCTGAGGCAGTATTCCCTACACAGGCGACTGCAACATCCTGCGCTGCGACCAGATAGCGGGTTGTGAATTCTCTCGGGACCATGCAATCCAGTCTGTCTATAGTTTCGATCAGACCGGTAAGCGGATCTTCAACAGAGACATCAGTCAGCGCCATGCTTCCGGTGTTCTGTACGGCCAGGGTATATGTGATTTCGGCGCCTTCCCCGGGCAGCGTGTCCGCATCTGCTTCTATTGTCAGCGTCATCTGCTGAAAAATGTAACCCTGCACCGTTGCCGTACTCTCGGCCGTGACCTCATTGCCGTCAGGGTCGTAGCCGACTGCTTCAGCCGTATTCTCCACTGAGCCCCGGAGTAAATCGTCTTCAACTACAGTGTATTGCGTTTCCAGAATGAACTGTCTTCCCGGCAGGATCTCCGCAATGGGCTCAGAAAGACCGGTCAGACCATCTTTTACTGTAATGTTCTGTACGGGGGCAGTACCGATGTTCAGCAGTGTAATTGTGTAGGGAATTACTTCTCCGGTATATGTGAAGCTTTCCTTATGCGCCTCTTTGGTCAGATCAAGTACTGCCTGTGTTTCGGTTCCGTCATCGCGCAGCAGGGGATACCCGTCATTTTCTCCTTCTGTATCTGCTGCCCATACATTACTAAAATCCCACCCGACATAGCAGAGTTCACTGTAGGGATAGGTCATGCTTTCCGTCGGAGCGCCTTCGCCGCCGTCACTGCCGGTTATACCTGAAACAGTCATATCCCAGTAAGATGCTGTTACCGAGGCATTCCCGCCATAGCTGATCAGCCCGCCAGCCGCCGATTCAGCGTAGAGGGGAGCCGCAGCATAGCAATTTTCAATATTGGCTGAAGAAGCCAAGCCTACGAGCCCTGCGGCATAATAGCCCGACACCGCTCCACGGGCGTAGCAGTTTTTCAGTGTGGAATTAGATGCTCTTCCTGCCAATCCTCCTGCATAGTAAAAACTGCCTGAATTACTTACTTTCGCCGTCGAACAGCACGCTAAAAAGGTGTTGTCTGAGCATTCGCCAATGATGCCGCCTGCAGAATAATTAGCATTGATTTCGCCTTTTGCCTGGCAATTTGAAAAAATACTCCCCAATCCTTTTGCCGCAAAACCGCCTGCGCAGGCTGCAAACCCGTTAATCTGTCCATCTATTGTGCATGCTCTGATAACACTGTTATCGGCGTTTACAGTGAGCCCGGCACCGTTCGCATTCGCCACGACTTTAATATTTTTTTAGATGCAGGTTCAGTATGGTGGCGTTGTTAATTCGGCTGAAGAGAGCGAGGTCGTTGGCTAAGTCCAGTCTGATATTGTCAAAGCTATGTCCCTTGCCGTCAAGCGTTCCTGTGAAAGGATGTTCATAGGAGCCCAGAGGTATCATGGAAACGCCGTTGAAATCCAGATCATCCGTGACCGTGAAATATTTGCCCCAGTCAGCGCCTGTTTGGCATAAAAGAAGCCAGTCTGCTGTCGATGCCAGGAGATATGGGTTTTCAGCGGTTCCTTCACCACCGCTGTAGGAAGCCAGGGCGGTTACCGGCAGCATCAGTGCAATGAGGCAAAAAACAGATAAAATGAAAGGCGATGTTCTCATGCGTGGATCCCTTCCTTGATTTCCTGAAGCGTGCGCAACCAGGCTTTGGCTGTTTTACATCCTCGCTCTTGTTGGGTTTATGGAATAAATTTTCATATTATTCTATAAATAATAGTATATCAGATGTGTGTCTATATGGCAAGGTTTTGCAGGATTAATATTTTGACATGGGTAGAGTGCTGGAAGAGGTTTATGCGACGTACAAGCGTGCAGATGGATTAAATCCGCTGACAGGCGAAGATAACCACTGTTAAGGCCGATGGCATCACCAGCCCGGCTCGTCTCAAAATCCCCGTCTGCATAGCGGTCTGAGGCATGAGAACAGGCAAGACGCTGAAAGAAACGGCTTTTTCCTCCAGCTTCAGCGGCAAGCCCGTACAATCCGGTTTTTTCAGTTAAAATATGCGTGATTCTTTTCCGGCTGAACCTGTACAATAGGCGAAATGACGGACTTCATTCTGAAAGGAGTATTGATTCGTGCGCGGAGTGGTGATCGGTATTGTGCTTGCCGGAACTTTAGGGATTTCTGTCCTGCTGCACTCCTATGTGCAGGATACCGGGAGCCGGTCGCAAAGCAGCTCAGGATTTATATCCCTGTCGCCGGGTTTGACGGAGACTTTATTTGCTCTGGGGGCGGGAGATGCGGTGAAGGGCGTGACTCAGTTTTGCCTGTACCCTCCTGAAGCACAGGAGCGGGTATCAGTGGGCGGGCTGCTGGACCCGAATTATGAAGCACTGGTTGCTTTGAATCCGCAGCTGATTTTTATGACGCCCTACCACCGTGACCTGCGCCGTGAGATGAGGCGCCTGGGGCTGTCTTACGAAATTGTGCCGCAGGATACCCTGCCGGAAATTCGTGAAAGTTTTTTGCATGTCGGGGTATTGTGCGGGCATGAGGAAGAAGGGCGCAAGCTCGTTGCTGCTCTGGACAGGCACATGTCGGCTGTGTCGGAGCTGGTGCGGGACAGAGAAAAAATGCGGGTGCTTCTGGTAACGGGCCGCAATGAACACAGCGGAAGCCTGCAGGAGGTGTATGCGGTGAGCACAGGCTCCTTTCTCAGCGACCTGCTGGAGATTGCGGGTGCAGAGAATTGCGTGTCGGGGGCGGTGGCGGAGTATCCGGCTTTATCTGTGGAAGGGATTCTGCACCTTGATCCGGAGTATATTATTGAGCTGGTGGAAAAGGATCCGCAAACGGCACTGCCGAAGCTGATGGCTCCCTGGCAGGCGCTTTCTGAATTGCAAGCCGTTCAGAACAGCCGGGTGAAAATTCTGGGTGGCAGCCATTTTACTATCCCGGGTCCGCGCATTACGCAGGTGCTGGATGCGTTTGTTGCGGCACTGCATCCTGACTTGAAAGAATGTGTTTTATGACCGATGCGGTTTTTGATATTCAAAATCTGACTGTTGTTCTGGGCGGAAAGAGAATTCTGTCTGCACTGGATTTCACGCTGCATGCCGGAGAATCACTTGTGATTGTCGGACCGAACGGTGCCGGAAAATCAACATTGCTGAAGGCAATGCTTCGTCTGGTTCCGGTGCAATCAGGAGAGATTTATTTCAAAGGCCGCAGCCTGAAAGACTGGTCGCGCCGGGAACTGGCACAGCATGCCGCCTATGTGCCTCAGGCAGGGGAGCGGGCGATTCCCTACAGCGTTTATGAATTTGTTCTGATGGCGCGATATCCTTATCTCAGCACTTTTGCAGCTCTTTCGGAAAAAGACCATGCGATTGCTGCTGAAGCGATGGCGCAGGCGGAAGTGGAAAAATTTGCACACCGCCCTTTGTATAATCTCAGCGGGGGCGAACGCCAGAAAGTGTTTATTGCCGCCGCCCTTGCCCAATGTCCGGACATTCTTTTTCTGGATGAAGCGACGGCATTTCTTGATTATCGCCATCAGACAGAAGTGCTGTCGCTGATCACCAAACTGCGGCGGGATCAGGGGGTTTCTGTCGTTTCTGTTACGCATGACCTGAATCAGGGAGCGCTGGCATATGACCGGGTTCTTGCATTGAAAGACGGACAGAAAGTATTTTTCGGATCACCTGCCGAGCTTTTTCGGTCCGACATTCTCGAAAATATTTATGACACCTCTTTTCATTTTCTTGAGGATTCCGAGAGTGGCAGAAGCATTGTGGTGCCGGGAAAGGCGGTGCTATGAAAGAACATCGGCTGTTGCTTTTCTTTCTTCTTCTGTCGGCGGTTGTCCTCTGCATATCGCCTTTTCTGGGCATGACCGCCACCAGTCTGTCCGGCGTCTTCGGGCGCCATGCGGATGCCCTGGAGTCCGTTGTTTTCTGGCGCATACGCATTCCCCGGGTACTGACTGCTTATCTGGCGGGCGGCGGGCTCGCTCTGAGCGGCATGGCGTTTCAGGCACTCTTCCGCAATCCTCTGGCAACACCTTTTACGCTGGGTGTATCCGGGGGCGCCGCTTTCGGTGCTGCCTTATACATGCGTCTTGGTCTGGCAATTGCCCTGCCCGGCATCGGCGGTTCCACACTTGCCGCCTTTTCCGGTGCCGTACTGGTCATTCTTCTGGCGTATTGGCTGACCCGGCTGCAGGGTGGTTTCGCAACACATACGCTGCTGCTTGCCGGTGTCGCCTTGAGCTTTTTTCTGTCCAGCATGATTCTGGCTCTGCAGTATAGTGCCAGTCTGCATGACTCTTTCCGGCTTGTGCGCTGGCTTATGGGCGGGCTCGGAATGGTTGGCTATGATGCCGTTCTGAGCCTTTTTCCGCTGGTCGCCACGGGGGCTGTGGTGCTTTTTCTGCTTCGTCCTGAGCTTGACCTGCTTCTTTTGGGGGATGACCTGGCTATGAGCCGGGGCATGGAACTGCAGCGCACCCGACTGCTTTTGTTTTTTTCAGTATCCCTCATGGTAGGCGGTATTGTGTCGGTCTGTGGCCCCATCGGCTTTGTAGGCATGATGGTGCCCCACATGTGCAGACTTCTGGCGGGCACCGGACACAGGACTCTGTTGCCAGCTTCTTTTTTGCTGGGCGGAGCTTTCCTGACGCTCTGCGATACGGGTGCTCGGATTCTTTTTGCCCCTGCCGAAATACCTGTGGGCGTGATTACTGCCCTTCTGGGCGGCCCCTTCTTTCTTTTTCTCCTTTTCAGCCGGAATACACGCCGCATGCTGCGGTAGTTCAGAAAAAGTACTTCCAGGCCAGAGTGAATGCCGGTCCATCGAAATCATGGGTCTGCTTTTTAAACCAGGTATACCCGGCGTTGATCGCCATGACATTTCTTTTGTTCAGCGGGATATCGAAACCTGCCACAAGTGTAATCCCCGGCAAAGCCCAATGATTATGTAAATGAACAGCAACACCCCGGTTAAACCAGCCTAGCGCCATGCGTGCCCGGGCATCGTAGCCGGTGCGGTTGTAGTTGATGCGGATGCCCAGTGTGGGCTTGGCAGCTTTGAGCCGTTCGCCCCAGTTTGTATACTGCTGCAGTTTGGCCATTTTGAAAGGGTAGTAATCCAGATCAACACCGAGATAGGTACTGTAACGGCGGATGCTTACACGGGTTGACAGCGGCACGCCCAGAAAAATGGAGTTTTCACGTCTTTTCGTCCGGCGCACCCCTTCCGAATAGCCGCCATGAATGGAGAGCGCAAATTTATCAGACAATATTCTTCCGAAAGCGATGTGGGGCGGCATTAAGAGCCCTTTGTTGCGCAGATCGGTAAAAGTGCGGGTCCCATCATAACCGGGTGCGATGGTGGATACGATAGGATCAAAAATATCTTTCAGAAGCCGTTCGCTCTGCAGTTTCGGATAAGCACTGACCATGCCGTAAAGAAAGAACCATTGCCGTTCTTTTTCAGGCTCGTCTTTCCTGTCCTGAAGGTCAATGGATATAGGTTCCTGGCTCAGGATTTCTGTGCGAAGGGCGCCGCTATTCGTGCTTATCGGATCAACCAGAGTACTTAAAACTAAAATAGGCACTATAAAAATGTACATAATAAACAACCAATGAAAACATAGGGGTGCGGGAGAGGAGTTATCCTACCAATTATGAGAGGGCAATTGCCATCTGCAAAAAACAGGTTTTGCCGGGTCAACTGGCTTTGCGCCACTCTGTGGCAGGATCCTTAAGATTCCGGGTCAATCTGATAGCCTTCGTCCTTATACTGGCGAAGTCTGTAGTTCAGGGTGCGCCGACTGATCCCCAACGCACGGGCTGTTTCTGTGCGCACATAATTATTTTCCCGCAGTGCCTGCAGAATAGCGGTTCGCTCCACGTTTTCCATGAGGGTTGCGGCCGGTGCGTCTCCGGTTTCATTTTCGGCGTTCCGGATCAGCTGCCGCGGCAGGTGCTCCGGAAGAATTACAGAGCCGCCGGACAGGAGCACAGCTCTTTCAATGGCATTACGCAGTTCACGCACATTTCCGGGCCAATGCCAGGTTTCCAATGCCGCCATCGCCCCCGCTGAAAAACGGACATTTCCACGGGAGAGTTCCCGGGCAAACCGGGCAGCCAGCAGAGGAATATCCTGTTTATGATGTCGCAAAGGCGGCATGTGAATTTCAATAACATTGAGCCGATAATACAGGTCTTCGCGAAAACGTCCCGCTACCACTTCATTTTCCAGATCCCGGTTTGTAGCAGCTAAAATTCTGGCATTGCTTTTCAGCTCAACATTGGATCCGACACGGCTGTAGGAGCCGTCCTGAATTACCCGCAGCAATTTCGCCTGAACGGAAGGAGAAATCTCTCCGATTTCATCCAGAAAAAGCGTGCCGCCGTCCGCCTCTTCAAAGCGCCCAGTCCGGCGTGCGACAGCGCTGGTGAACGCCCCTTTTTCATGACCGAAGAGCTCGCTTTCCAGAAGGTTTTCCGGAAGGGCGGCGCAGTTCACTTTGATCATCGGCGCGGCTTTTCTGTCGCTCCAGGCATGCAGAAGGTCGGCGATAATTTCTTTGCCCGAGCCGCTTTCTCCGGTAATCAGTACCCGGGCATCAGAGGGCGCAACCAGCGCAATTTCGTGCAGTACTTTATGCAGGGCGGGGCTTTGTGCGGCAATACCTTCCGGCAGCGGCGGGAGGGGAGCGGGGGGCGCCGTTTTATCCGCATTCCATCCCAGAATTCTGCTGACAGTAGAGAGAAGTTCTTCCAGATCAATGGGCTTTTCAAGATAATCGACAGCGCCGCCACGCATGGCTTCCACGGCGTCACGCACGTCGGGATAAGCAGTAACCATCAGCACAGGCAGCAAAGGGCAGATCTGCCTTAACGCTTCAAGCAAAGAAAGCCCGGACATGCCCGGCATACGGATATCGGATATAAGAAGGGAGAAACTGCCCTGCTGGAGCAGAGCAAGTGCTTCATCGCCCGAAGCGGCTGTGGTGACATCGCTCCCTTTTTTTTCGAGAAAGGTTCGAAGGAGATCCCGCTGGCCCGGATCATCATCCACCACAAGTATATGCTTTCGGTCATTCATGCTTGTGCACCTCCGACGTGTGCAGAGGAAAGCGCAATCCCGCTGATTCTGAAATGTGCGCCTTCTGTCGCCGGGAGGCACCGCACTTCCCAGCCCTGAGCATCGGCAAGGCGTCGCACGATAGAAAGCCCCAATCCCGTCCCGCCGTCAAAGTGACTGACATAGGGCTGAAAAATTTCCTCCTTCTTTTCTGCCGGAACCCCGGGTCCGGAATCGGTGATGTCAATTTGCAGGGTCCGATCTGGCCTTTGTTTCAACTCTACGGAAATCTGTCCGCCGTAGCCAATCGCCTGAAGAGCATTATGTATAAGGTTAAAGAGCATCTGCCGGAGCATTCCTTCATCTGCATTTATATTAAGATCCTGCCCTGATAGAGAAAACACAGCGTTTTTTTCTTCCCGATCCGCACTTAATATGGAGAAAATATCCTCCGCCAGTTTTTTGACAGCGACGCTTTTTATTTGTGGTGTCTGGGGACGTGCAAAGCTCAAAAATTGATTTAAACGCCCCGTAATACGATCCGCTTCCTCTGTAATCGTTCGTGCCTGCGTGCGTGTACGTGCAGGCAGCGCATGATCCTGCTCTATTATTTGTGCCATGCCCCGTATAATATTCAATGGGTTTTTGGTTTCGTGCATAAGTCCGGCGGCGGTTGTATTCAGTTCCTGCAGCCGGGTCGCTGCATCCTCCGCACCAATCAGGGCAACGGCAAGGTGCGCCGTTTTTTTCTGGCTTTGCCAGGCAGCTGCCAATGCCGCACACGCCACCCAGGCGGCACCGGTAATTGACAGCCGCAAAATAAGATCGGCGAGAATGTCTTTTTGCATCGGACGAATGGACAGGGTAACCAGAAACCAGTGTATTCCCTGAGATTGGACGAGCCGGTCGTATTCTTCATGGCTCATCCAGCGGGGCGGTCCAGGGGCAAAGGGTCGCGGGCGGAGCGGAAATTTGTTTGCAGTGCCTCCCGGCGGCGGAGGCGGCGGTACCGGATTTCTGAGCATATTCCGGCGTTTTCTCATACCCGGGCGGGCTCCGCCAGTCGTTTCAGAGGGGCGGCGGGGTCCGCTGTCGGATTCCGGGCCCAGTGCAATCAGATTGGCGTAAGAGGCTTTGTCATTGCGGCGGATGACACGCACATTTAAAAGTGTTTCAGGATCTAATTCCAGAGGGGCGCCTGCTTCAGCGACCACATTTCCCGATTCATCAAGCAGCACCACCGATTCCAGAGAGGCTGTATGCACCAGATCGATGAGGGCATCTTCCAGTCGGTCTCTGGACATATGCGCTCCTCTGCCTTGCGAGCGAATTACCACACTGAAAGCGGCTGCGAGGTCCTGTGCTCGGTGTTCCAGAGCCGCTTCTGCGTGCAGTGCCATGCTCCGGTGTTCAAGGTACTGTCCGGCCCCAATCAGCAGCCCGAAAAGAATCAGAAAAGCAGTGAGCAGGTGATTTCGCATAGCATCCCTTTTACAAGTAACTGCAGGCAGTTCATTTTAACATAAGCCCCTGTGTCGATCATGATCTGCAAGAGGAACGCCGGTGCATTGCGGGAAAGAGGCAATACACCGGCGTAGGGCTGTGTGGAACGCAATTAACGGGTGCGCGGCGCAAAGCGGGGCGGCAACTCGTCTGCCGTCAGGCTTCCATCTTTGTTGGTGTCTAAGAGGTCAAACTGCTCCTTATGAAAGTCCTGCCAGGCTTTTTCGTATTCTTCCTGCGTTATTTTCTGGTCCTGATTGGTATCCACATTCTGAAGAAGAGGACGCAAGGCAGGACGGTTCATACCAGATCTGCCCATGCCGGTGGCTCCGCCCTGGCCGGGTTCCATGCCATAAGCGCCTCTGCCCGCCGCTCTTCCCTGTCCGGGTCCCATGCCATAAGCGCCTCTGCCCGCAGCTCTTCCCTGTCGGGGTCCCATGCCATAAGCGCCCCTGCCCGCCGCTCTTCCCTGTCGGGGCCCCATGCCATAAGCGCCTCTGCCCGCCGCTCTTCCCTGTCGGGGTCCCATGCCATAAGCGCCCCTGCCCGCCGCTCTTCCCTGTCGGGGCCCCATGCCATAAGCGCCTCTGCCCGCCGCTCTTCCTTGGCCGGGTGCCATGCAATAACCGCCTCCCGGGCCCATAGGTCCCTGGCCGGCTCTCAACCCACGCCCGCCTTGCGGGATACCGCCGCATACGGGACAGTTCGCAAGTTCGTCTTTACTTAACACTCCGTCATTGTTGACATCCAGCCGGGCAAACCGGTTGGGAGAACAGGGCAGCCAATTGGAAGAAAATTCTTCCCGGCTGACTGCACCATCCTTATTGACATCGAGTTGATCAAAGCCCCGTGCAGGTGGCAGGGGGGCCTTAGGCGAATCCATCAGTTCCGGCGGTGCCTGACCGGGAAGTGCATCGGAGGCAGGAGGATTCTGTGCCAGGGCAAAGGACGCGCCGAGCGTCAGTGCAATGGCAAGGAAGAGGATGAATGGTTGCTTGTGTGTTTTCATGAGAGGCTCCTTTTCATTTGTTTGAGGGTTCTTTTCAACTGCCTATTTACATCAGCTTTTATAGAGCAAACTCCATGCCAGCCTAAAAACGGCAGCAATTCACCCATTTTCGGCTGCCTCGCCTCCTTCGTGTGCAGAAATTGCGCAGCAACAGGCAGAAAGCTGTGCAGATAATGCACAGTTTTTATCGAAAGCACGCAGACCGCCCTGCCGCCCCTGCTCGAACCATGTTTAACGCCCGGGATCCCTTTTGCTTTTTTTCTTCTGTCTATTTAATTTCTATTTGAACAATGCCGGGTGCTGTTTTCCATTTTTAGAAAGCATTACAGAAGTATCAGGTTGAAAGCAGTACCGATAATTTTCTATGCTATAATTGAACCGCAGGGGAAAGTAGTGTGTGTTTTTTTCCCTGCGCCTGCGAAAAAGCACCTTTCGCTGGAATTCGGTGTTCTTGACAAAAGATCAGGAGGTACCCATGACCAGATATATTTTTTCGGCTCTTTTTGTCTGCACGCTCCTTCTTGCGGGCTGTCAGAGCATGCCCTGGCAGCGCAATACCATGCCCCCCGTCGAATTACTTGATGATGAGTCCGGCAAGAGTGCGCCGGAAGCATCTGCTCCGCCTGCAGCATCCCTGCAGCCAGCGCCAAAACAAGCACCTGTATTGGCAATAGCATCCCGCACCCGCATGAGAGATGTGCCCCTGCCGGAAAAGGCAAAAGAAGATCTGGAGCGCACTTATGTTTATGAATCGCATACCCTTCAGGTGGGGCGCATGGTGTATACGATTCAGGCGGCCGTGAATGACATCGCGCAGTTTTACATTGACACATGCCCGGGCGCCGACTGGCGGATGGTGAGCGTGAAACAGGCGGCAGGCGGTGCCGAGTTGCTGTTCCGCAAGCCCGGAAAAAAACTTGAAGTTTCCATATCTCCTCTTGCCTTCGGGAACAAGCGTCTTGTGGTGCATCTGGTGCCTGATGAAGGGTTGAATTACTGATTCATGAATTATAAAGCCTTACGATTTTCGCTGCTTCTTTGTCTGATAGGTCTTTACGGCTGTCAGACGCAGGCGCCTTTTGATCTGGGGCGTCTGGTGAATCCCCGTATGAGTGACGAAGAAAAGATTACCATGATTCTTGAGGACGTTCAGCGGGGGATGGAAGCGCAGCGGGTCTATCAGGTTTTATCGCATGTGTCCCGGGCATATAAAGACCGTGACGGCAGGGATTTCTCTGCGCTTCAGGAAGACCTGAATACACTGATGAAAAACTACAGGAACATCAGGATTACCCGGACGCCGCCCCGCATTGAAGTGCGTGGTAACCGGGCGCGGGTGACTGATACCTTTGGCACCATTGCGGAACCGGTGCGTGCCGATGATTTTCCCCCTGTCAACTTGCAGGGGCAGGTTATTCTGATGATGGAAAAGACAGGGGATACCTGGCAGATTATTGAGTGGGGACCAATTACCTGACCCGCCCCATGTCTGATCCTTTGTATTGAATTACTCCATAATTAATGGTGTGTACTATCGCAAACAACTGAACAGAAACGAAAGACAAATTCATGGCGCGACGCAAGAAAAAGACAGAGGCATCCGAGTATTTTCTGGCTCCGGAAGAACCTAAAACAGAGTGGCAGAAGTTTCTTGTCCATCTCGAAGAAAATATAAAACTCTATGTCGCCGGCACCCTTTTTATTATTTTGTGTCTTGCGATTGGCGGTCTGCTGCGGATGAGCGCTGCTGTCAAAGATAAAAATATCATGACAGAGTATGCCGAGATCGTCATGGAGGAAGATGCGGGGAAGCGCCTGGCGAAATACGAGGAACTCAGCCCGAAGGCCGGACGCTGGACTGCGGAGGTGCTTTATCGGCAAGGCGAGACCGCTCTGGAAATCGGCGACTTCAGTGCTGCAAAGGAAGCCTTTAACGCTGTTCTCAAAGACCACGGAAAAAGCGAGTTTGCACCCTCTGCTCTGGATGGACTTGCTTTCGCTTTGAACGAGGAAGGAAAATTGCAGGAGGCGCTTGATGCCTACGACCGCCTGACACAGGAATGGCCGTCTGCTTTTGTTTCCCGTCGTGCATTTTTGGCTAAAGGCGCTCTTCTGGAAAAACTGGACCGCCCCGCCGAAGCAGTTGCCGCTTATCAGCATCAGCGCGATCTCTTCCCGGACTCCTCTTCAGGGCGTAATGCTGAAACAGCCATGAATACGCTGCTTGAAAAGCATCCGGAGCTGAAGCCCGCGGAATCTGCGGATGCCGGAATGCCCTCCCCCGAAGAAAGTGTTTCAACAGAAGTGCTGTCAACTTCGAACAATGAAAGTGCAGCGGAATAAAGACAACGTATAAGGCAGAGTCGCTGAATGGCTGCGATTCCGCTGCGTTCCATACGCTATTGAGTTTTAACAGTAAGAAGAAGGCCTCATTCCCATGTTCGGACTGACTTTGGGAAAGGTGCTCTGTATGGCCTCTGTTGTCCTTGGACGTTATCTGGGACGACCGCCCCGCTGTCTGCCCGTACTGCTTCTGTTCCTTACAGACCGCTGCAATTTGCGCTGCCGTATGTGCGGTGTCTGCGAACGGGATCAGGGGGAAGCGTATAAAAATGAACTTTCCTCTGATGAGTGGCGCTCTGTAATTGCCGCCGCTGCAGATCATCTGGGCACATTTATGATGTCCATCAGCGGCGGAGAAGCGATGATTCGCCAGGATCTCTGTGAAATCATTTCTTTTGCCGTGTCTAAAGGCATTCATGTCCACTTATGTTCAAATGGATTTCTTTTCACAGAAGAAAAAGTGGATGCGCTCCGGGACGCCGGTGTGTCCATGATCTCCATTTCAGTGGACGGACCGGACGCTGAGACCCATGATTTTTTGCGGGGAAAAAAGAGTTTTGAGGCAGCAGTACGCGCCATCCGGCTTGTGCGTGAACGGGCGCCCGAAGTTTTTTTGGGGATTAACTTCCTGATTGCACCGCACAATTATCTGAGAATGCAGGAAATGGTATCTTTTGCCAAAGCCGAAGGTATCGTTAAATTAAAGTTTGCACCGTTGCACACCAATCTGCTGCATCGCTATAAAAGTCAACAGGATTTTGACGGATTGTTTTTTAAAGCGGAAGAACTACCCCTGCTTGAAGCAGAGCTTCAGCGCACGAGAAAAGCCTGCGCCGCTCAGGGGATTGCTACTACTTCCGACGGATTTTTTAAAGGAATCCCGCTGTTTTATCAGGGGAAACAATCCTTTCGCTGTTATGCCGGCTATGCGGTGTGCGCAATCAGCCCCTATGGCGAAGTGATGCCCTGCTGTGACCATGATACAGGACTATCGGTAAAAGATCGGCCTTTAAATGAAATATGGCACGATCCCGTATTTCATGAAGCACGTAAGCGGGTGCATCATTGCAAGTCGGCATGCTGGGACACAACCAATACAGAACTCAGTTTGCGTTTGCGCCCGGAAACAGTACCGGCAAATGCCCTGCAGATTCTACGGGATTTGCGTTTTTATTTCGGCAAAAAAAGTAAAACGCCCATAAACAAGGAAAGCGTGACAGACAGTGACTAAGCCTGAACAACCCAATCCGGAGTCTTCTTTAAGTTTTGAAAGCCTCAGGGCGGAACTGGGTGACCATCCTTTTTCCGTTCCCTCTGAAGAGGAGCATCGTACACCGGCGGAATCGGAAGAGACGCCTCTTTTTCAGGAGCAGGGGCGTGCTGAACGCACCTCTCCCAAGCCGGAAATTCGTATGGAAGCGTTGACAGGTTCCTCGCCTAAACATCGGCCTGTCTGGGCGGAGGCACTTTTTTGTATTTTCTTTTCCTGTCTTCTGCTTCTGACTCTTATAATGAAAAGCGGATTTGTTTCTTATCAACCCTGGATTTCGCGTATAGCCATTCTTTTAGCTCTGGGCGGTGCCGGCTGGGCGTCTCTCGGACTGCGTACAGCCGAAAGCAAAGGCGGGAAACGGTTTATCTGGGGTATTGTTGCCGGCGGTCTGATTATCGCCGTACTGGCTTACCTGCGCATGCCTCAGTAATCAATTTCGGTTCTTCTGCCGGGAATGACTGCTCCGGGGCTGTGTGCAATGCGGTAAAAGAAAGTGCTACCCTTAATCGGGTTCACACCGGGTGGGATGAACCTATTCGCAGCGTGGCGAATGAAAGAATCTGTGTGAGAATAACGCCGCCTGACAGCAGCCCAAAAAAATATATAGGAGTACCTTCATGACTTCCCCTGTTTTCTTGTCCCCTGAACAGGCATTTACCTTGCGTGCGCAATACGGCACCCCATTATATATCTATGATGAAAAAACGCTGAGTGCTCAGGCAGATCAGGTGCTCTCTTTCCCCAATGCCTTTGGTCTGACTGGGCGTTATGCCATGAAAGCGCTTCCCTCTGCGGCAATCCTCCGGCTTTTTCATCGTAAAGGTCTGCATATAGATGCCAGCAGCGGATTTGAGGTGGAACGTGCCTGGAAAGCCGGGATTCCATCAGCCAACATTATGCTGACTGCTCAGGAAATACCGTCAAATTTAAAGGAACTTGTGAACAGCGGCTGCCTTTACAATGCCTGTTCACTGCACCAGCTGGAAATTTTCGGGCAGTTATTTCCCGGAAGAGAAGTGTCCATCCGCATCAATCCCGGGCTGGGTTCAGGGCACAGCAACCGTACCAATGTCGGCGGTCCTTCCTCCAGCTTCGGCATCTGGCATGAGCATACCGACCGTGCGCTTGCCATTGCCCGGAAGCACAACGTAAAAATAACCATGATGCACACGCATTTTGGTTCCGGAGCTGATCCCGAGGTATGGATGAACTGCGCACGCCTTGCTTTGCGTATTGCAGCGAAGCTTCCAGATGTGCAGCGTTTAAGTTTGGGCGGCGGTTTTAAGGTCGCCCGTGTGGAGAGCGAAAAAGGGGCAGACCTTCAGGAAATCGGAAAACACCTCCTGCCCGCTTTTCAGCAGTTCGCTCAGGAACAGGGCAGGCGGCTGCATCTGGAAATCGAACCGGGCACCTTTCTCGTCGCCCATGGCGGTGCGCTTCTTGTATCGGTCATTGATATTGTTGATACAGGCGACGGAGGGTACAGGTTTATTAAAACGGATGGCGGTATGACAGAAATTCTCCGGCCCTCTCTTTATGGTGCGCAGCATCCCATCACCCTCATGCCCAGCACTGAAAGAGCGAAGGAAAAAGCGGACTATCTGGTAGTCGGGCATTGCTGCGAAAGCGGAGATATTCTGACGCCGGAGCCGGGCAATCCGGAAGGGCTGCTGCCCCGTTCTTTCGTTCGGCCGGAAATAGGCGATTTGCTTTTTGTGGGCGGTGCCGGTGCCTATTGTTCCGGTATGCCTGCCAAAAACTATAACAGCTTTCCGGAAGCGGCTGAAGTGCTTATTAATGCGTCGGGGAAAGCGACCCTTATCCGGCGCAGGCAAACACTGGATCAAATGATCCAGAATGAAATTGCCGAAGACGAATAAAAGACGGTTTTTTAAGCGTCCGATCCGATCAGCCCAGTGTCCAGGGGGCACGATATTCGTACATGAGCAGGTCATTTGCCTGCGGGCAGTTTGTGATGCGCTCAGCAGCGCTGTCCCACTCAATCATGGAGCGTGTTTCCAGTGCGATATTGGCGAGATGGGCGAAGATAGATGAGCGATGCCCTTCCTCAATATCCATGATGGGGCGCTGGCGGCTTTTAATGCAGTCGAGGAAATTACGCATCAACGCTGCAGGGTGGCTTCCGTCCTCCGCTTTTTTCTTGATCCCTTCCATGCGCGCCTCGTTATCCTGAAACTGCCCGCCTTTTTCAGGAACAATCTCGTAGGCTCTGTCTGAGGCGAATAAAGTCCCTTTGGTGCCGCGAATCATAATATCGGAAGTGATGGGGAAGGGGCGGGTGCCGTTGGCCTCATATTCTTCATAAACGATCAGAGCACCGCCAGGCATTTCATAGGTGATGACCGAGGTGTCCGGGATGGTGCGGTCATCGTCAACAGCATAATGTCCGCCCAGCGCCATAACAGCACGGGGCGCCTCCTCGTTCATTAGCCACCGCAGCACATCGATGAAATGGAGCCCCCAGTTCGCCACCTGAGAAGAATACTCTTTCCACCACCGGAATTTATAAGGCGCAATATTTGCCTGATAGGGGCGCATCGGCCGGGGTCCGAGCCAGGCATCCCAGTCAAGATCCGCCGGAGGGTCGGAGGGCGCCATTTTGCCTATACCGTTCGGTGTCATGTTGGTGACACGATAGCAGTGCGCCGACGTGATTTTTCCAATGAGCCCATTGTGCAGATCTTCAGCCAGCTGCTGGTACATGGTGGAAGCGCGTCGCTGCAGCCCTACCTGGACAACACGATTGTGCTGGCGGGCTGTGTCCAGCATCAGGCGGCCTTCATGCAGCTTCAGGGAAAGAGGCTTTTCGCAGTACACGTCTTTTCCTGCCTGACATGCATGGATAGTCTGAAGGGCATGCCAGTGATCAGGGGTCGCAACAATGACTGCGTCAATATCGTCTCTATCAAGAAGACGGCGGTAATCACTTTCGAAAATGGCATCGGGATATGCTTCTCTCCACTTTTGAAGAGCACTGCCATGGACATCGCAGAAAGCCGTAATCTCCGCGTCGCTGTGCGGAGTGACTGCATCAAACAGTTGTCCGCCGCGGTTGGCTGTTCCGATAAGCCCGAGGCGGATGCGTTCAGAAGGTGCCGCTTTCGCGGTGGAGAGCAAAGCACCCGACACTATAACAGAGCTCTGCTGGATGAAGCTGCGGCGGTTCAATAGATTTGGCATGTTCTTTTCTCCATGGATCAGCGTCCCGTTAAACAGGTTTGTTTTCTGCTGCCTGCAGGTCGTAATTCAGGCATCGACATCAGTATTTTGAGGATAGCATGTTTGCATGCGATGAACAAACTTCGGGCGGGGTTTAAAAATGATTGATCCTTTTAAATCCTGCTACACTTGCCCTGTGCATGTTTTCTCAGATCCTTCGGTCAGCGAAAGCGAAAAGGGTGAGACGATGAAGAAAAAAACAATTGTCATTTGTGCAGGACTGCTGCTGATCATCTGCCTCTTTGCAGTCGGCCAGGGCTGGGGGCGTTTCCTTTATCTTTATGCAATGCCGTCTGCAGGAGGCGCCTATTTTGACTCCGATGGTGTGCGGATTCATTATCGCGAAGAGGGGAACGGAAGTCCGCTGATTCTTGTGCACGGACTGGGTGTCAACAGTGACATCAATTTTCAGGCCCGTGGTGTCACCGGGCGGCTTGCCAAAGAGTTTCACCTGATCCTGCCCGACTTGCGCGGACACGGACGCAGTGACAAGCCGCACGACGTGGAGGCTTACGGGGTTGAAATGTGCAAAGATATTATTCGGCTGATGGATCATCTGCACATTGACAAGGCGCAGGTGCTGGGATATTCTCTGGGTGGATTTGTGGTGCTGAAACTTGTCAGTCTTTATCCGGAGCGTTTTGTTTCTTATGCGCCTTGCGGGGCGGGGTGGACGCCGGACAGTGAGAAAGAACTTTCTTTCGCTTTTGAACTGGCTTCAGAAATTGAGGCAGGAAAGGGTTACGGCGCTCTGTCTGATTATCTCACGCCCATTGGCGGAAAAGTATCAAAACAGAAACGGACAATGATGAGCCTGGGGCTGCGCATGATAAACGATGAACAGGCAATAGCGGCTGTCTTGCGCAGCATGCCCGCTCTTGCGGTATCAGAAGAGGAGTTAACCGGAATTGAATTGCCCGGCCTCGCCGTTATTGGAGAACGGGATCCCTTTCGTGTTTTCACCCAGAAGCTGGCTGATGCCCTGCCTTCCATCAGAATGGAGATAATTCCGGGCACGGATCACATGTCCACTTTAAAAAGCCCGGATGCGCAGGAAGTCATTGCTTCTTTTTTTAAAGCCCAGGAAGGAGCCCTTTTCCAGGAACCTGCGCAGCATGAGCCGGCCCGCTAAACCTCTTGGATATGAACAGTATTTTCGCCAAACTTGTTTTACGCTGTGCTGGTAAAATCCGCTGCTGATTGAGAAGAGGGTTGAAAGTGGCTTTTCAGTGCGCGAATGGGTTATACTTACCAAGTGCCTGCGTTTTTTGCATCTGCTCCGGGGGGAAATCCTGATGCAGAAAAAAGATATGCATATTGCTTGACTGGCACTTTCAGTTTTGTTATAATAGGTTTCCTTGTACGTAATCCCTCGACCTGTGCGTCTGCATAGCGGGTGTTTTTGCGCAGGTTTTTTCCAGAAAAAACGTCCCGAAAAAACTGTGTTTGGAGATAGTGTTTTGCCGACGATCAATCAATTGGTACGTAATTGCCGCAAAAAAATCGTGAGGAAGACAAAGTCCCCGGCGCTGAAGGGCTGCCCTCAAGCGTCCGGTACATGCACCCGTGTTGCAACCCTTACGCCCAAGAAGCCGAATTCAGCTATGCGGAAAATTGCCCGTGTCCGGCTGAAAAATGGCCTTGAGGTAACGGCATACATTCCCGGTGTGGGACACAATCTTCAGGAACACTCGCAGGTCATGATTCGTGGCGGTCGTGTAAAAGACCTCCCCGGTGTGCGTTACCACCTGATCCGCGGTGTGCTGGATGCGACCGGTGATCTGGGCGGTACGGCAAGCGTGAAAGACGAAGGCGGGAAAAAGGTACATAAAGGACGTTGGGTCAGCCGTTCCAAATACGGTGTGAAACGTCCCAAAAAGTAATCTGAAGCAACCGTGTCGCTTTAGGGCGGCTAAAGATAAAGGCATGTTGAAATCATGGTCAGACGTCGTGAAGTTATCAAACGGACTCCTCAGCCCGATCCTAAATACGGCAGTGTTACAGTAGCAAAATTTGTTAACGCTGTCATGAAAAACGGCAAGAAAAGCGTTGCCGAAAGCATCGTCTACGGGGCCTTTGATATTCTTAAAGGAAAAGTGACTGATCAGGATCCCCTGAGCGTTTTTGAAGCGGCTCTTGAAAATGCCAAGCCCCTGCTGCATGTTAAATCCCGTCGTGTCGGCGGTGCCACCTATCAGGTGCCCGTCGAAATCGCACCGGCGACGAGAACCGCCATTGCTTTCCGCTGGATCATTGAATTTTCCCGCAAGCGCGGCGAGAAGACAATGAAAGAGCGCCTGGCAGGCGAACTGCTGGATTGCTATACCAAGCAGGGATCGACAATTAAACGTAAAGAAGATACCCATCGGATGGCGGAAGCCAACAAGGCCTTTGCGCACTTCCGCTTCTAAAGAGCGGTTCGATGTGGATTTATCCATGAAGGAATTGATTATCACATACAATGGAGAGTGACGCGCTGCGTCGGAAGCGATGAGCGCGCCGCCTCTGTCGTAGATTCTGACAGTTGAATCAGGCAGAGCGTAGGGTCCTAAGTTCTGATGAACAGGAGCCTTGTCTGAAAGGAAGTAAAAAATCCTTTATCTATGCGGCGCTAAAGTTTCTTTGTAGGCAGAAGATCTGCACAGGAGAGTATCAGGTGCCACGTAAATCAAGTATAGACAAGATCCGGAATATCGGCATTATGGCCCATATTGACGCCGGCAAGACTACCGTTACGGAACGGCTCTTGTACTACTCCGGCCGTTTGCGCCGCATGGGCGAAGTCCATGACGGTGCCGCTACCATGGATTACATGGAGCAGGAGCGGGAGCGCGGTATAACCATCACTTCTGCCGCCACAGCCTGTGAGTGGAAAAATCACCACATTAATATCATTGACACTCCGGGTCATATTGATTTCACCGCAGAGGTGGAGCGTTGTCTCCGTGTACTTGATGGAGCAGTGGCGGTCTTTTGTGCTGTGGCGGGAGTGCAATCCCAATCCGAAACAGTCTGGAGACAGGCGCAGCGATATCGCGTGCCACGCATCGCATTCATTAACAAAATGGATCGTGTGGGTGCGGACTTTTATCGCGCAGTCTCCACGATGACTGCCCGTCTTGATGCCCATCCTCTTCCTCTCCAGATGCCCGTCGGTGCCGAAGAAAAATTTCGCGCCGTCATCGACCTCGTTGAAATGAGAATGATTTCCTGGAATTGTGAGAATCCGGATGCAGATCAGATCATTTCAGAAGTCCCGGCAGATCTTCTCGTTGAAGCTGAAATCAGGCGGCGCGAGATGATCGAGGCCATTGCTTCGGAAGATGATCAGCTGATGGAATCCTTTCTGGAAGATGAGCAGGGTATCACGAAGGCGGAAGTCAAAGCAGCCATCAGGCGTTGCACACTGGCATCGAAACTTACGCCGGTCTTTACAGGGACCGCCCTACGCAATAAAGGCACAAGACTTCTTCTTGACGCCATCGTCGACTACCTTCCTTCCCCGCTGGATATGGGGGAATATGAAGGAACAAAGCCACGGCAGCCCGGACGGGTTGTCACACGCAAGCCCGATGATGAAGAGCCTTTTTCCGCACTGGCTTTCAAAATATTGACAGATCAACACGTGGGAAGACTCACTTTTGTTCGGGTCTACAGCGGTAAAGCGAAAGCCGGACAGCAGATGCTTAATGCCCGTACTGAACGGAAAGAACGGATGGGGCGTTTTCTGCAGATGCATGCGGATGAACGGACGGAACTGGAAGAAATCTTCGCCGGAGATATTGCCGCCATTGTAGGCTGCAAGGATACAACAACAGGTGATACGCTTTGTGACGCGCGGAAAACCATTGCGCTTATGTCTGTTGATTTCCCTGAGCCGGTAGTGCATGTGGCAATTGAAGCAAAAAGTAAAGCCGAGCAGGAAAAACTTTCCAAAGCGCTCAGCAAACTTTCCGACGAGGATCCTACCTTTCAGGTGCGTGTTAACGAAGAAACAGGGCAAACCATTATTGCCGGCATGGGTGAGCTTCATCTGGAGATTATCACCGATCGTATGCGCCGGGAATTCGGTGTCCAGGGTAACGTCGGCAAGCCGATGGTTGCTTATCGGGAAACCCTGGCCGGGTCGGCAGAAGTGGAAAAACGCTTTGTCCGGCAGACAGGCGGCCGTGGACAGTTTGCTCATGTGGTGCTTACGCTGGAAAAGGGAGAAACAGGCAGCGGTTTTGTGTTTGAAGACAAAACAGTTGGCGGTGTCATTCCCAAAGAATATATTCCGGCCATAGAAAAAGGATGCCGGCAGGCTGCTGAAAGCGGAATTGTGACGGGCTACGCCATGGTGGATGTGAAAGTAACACTTACTTTCGGATCCTACCATGAAGTAGATTCCTCCGACATGGCCTTTCAGATTGCAGGCTCCATGGCGGTGAAAGAAGCGGCACCCAAAGCACAGCCCGTTCTTCTTGAGCCAATTATGAAGATAGAAGTAAATACGCCTGGAGATTATACAGGCGATGTTATAGGCGATTTTGACCGGAGACGGGGACGTCTCATTGGCATGGAAAACGACGGATCAACCCAGTTGATTCATGCCATGGTACCTTTGGCGGAGATGTTCGGGTATGCCAATGACCTGCGTTCCAAAACGCAGGGGCGCGCAACCTACAGCATGGAATTCGCCCAATATGAGGCGGTGCCACGGTCAATCGCCAACGAAGTTATGGAAAAGATGGGCAGCGGATATCGCTTTTAAAGCGTCCCTGCCGGATCAGGAAAATACATGATGTCGGCCTTAGTTCCGGTTTAACGTCTGAAATCCCGGTGAAGGCAGAACTGCGAGCGCCCTTAGCGCCGCACTAAGGAGAGAGCCGTTATGGCGAAGGAAAAATTTTCGCGTACCAAGCCGCATGTGAATGTGGGAACGATTGGCCACGTGGACCATGGAAAAACGACATTGACCAGCGCGATCACCAAAGTGCAGGCACAAAAAGGTCAGG
>Ga0255340_1001139_pt1 | contig 37114 bp, 23 predicted proteins | sample wastewater_treat_7_FD_192417 | JGI IMG/M metagenome (GOLD analysis project Ga0255340, IMG submission 192417) | Wastewater microbial communities from Lulu Island WWTP, Vancouver, Canada - plant10 | ecosystem: Engineered > WWTP > Wastewater > Unclassified | place: Canada: Vancouver, British... | reverse complement strand
GCTGGAGCAAATCAACTAACACGGTGGCCGATTTTCCTTTGCCCGGGGAGCACGGCGTTTACGCCGCTTCAATGCCCGCAGGCACAATCACGCGGAAGCGGGCTGAAGCCCGCGCTCCGACCACGGCCACAGTGTTAGTTAAACCGCTATAATCTGAACTGCGGAAATCCGCCTTCCGGGCTTTCAACCCTCGATCACGCAGCATAAACCATAAGGGCCTCATTCCGGTTTTTCGGGCACCTCAATGACATCACCATTCTGCAACCAGAAACCCTCCACAGGTCGGGCTCTGCCATAAGCTGCTACACCCACAGGGCTTGGAGCAGGAAGCGGCAGTGACGATGGCGGCGACGGATTAACATTCACGATAAACTCTTGTGGCTGCCCCGCAGCCGGATCCTTCCGTGTTACTTTCACGCGCGTAAGATCCGCCGAAGAACGCAGCACGCTTTGCGCTGGACTACTCCGAATAGCTGCGTCCAGATAGGCCCCATCCGGGTCGAGCGATAATTCCACGGCCTCACTGCGGAAAATGACTCGCACCCGCTTGGGAATACATCGGACCAATTCCGCCCGTTGTTGATCGGTTAAGCCGACTGGCATTTCCGAAAGGCGGTGTTCGCGTTCCGGAATCTCAATGAGATCACCGAATTCGAGTGGGAGGTTTTGGGCGCAGTCAATCCCGTTCGTCGCGTTGAGCAGGTTCACCACTATTTCTTTCCGCTCGACGGGTTGGGTGGGCGAAAAACGTTGAATCCGGATTTGGGTAAGATCCGGAAACGGCATAATTAATGCGTTCTTGCCGTAGAGCCCCAGCAGAGCTTCAAACAAGGTAAAATGATTCCATCCGTTGCGATCTTTCTCAAAGACCGCATACGGCGACCGCGTACCCCGGGTGATACGGATGGCCGTGAATTCCGGCAACTCATCCAAAGCGCCATGTGCGCGCAACAATTCCGCCAACTTCGCTTTGACGTCCGCCGGAACCGAAGGGGACAGGGAAGCCACTCCGCTCGGCTTGGTGAGGTCCAGTGGAGTTACCCCCTGATCGTTCCGCACATTGGGGTTTGCGCCTTTTTCCAAGAGCATCTGCAGCACCGCTGGATTACCCGTCCGTACCGCGTAGTGGAGAGCCGAATTGCCGAACCGATCCTGAACATTAACGTCCGCAGCCGCCGCGAGCAGCGCCGCGATACCATTGGTATTGCTCCAGAGGACCGTTATCAGCAGTGGCGTTACACTATCGTCGCCTCCGCGCACTTCCGGGCTCGCCCCTTGGGCCAGCAAAAGCGCCAAGGCCGCGGAGTTGTCCCCGTCCGCTGCCTGAATTAGCGGCGGTTTTGCCGTATCGAGATTTGGGTCGGCTTTTGCCGTCAACAAGACTCGCAGCAGCTCAAGATTGACTCCGGCGTAACCCAGCGGTGTCCTGCCGTTCTGATCCACGGTGTTGGGATCGGCCTTTTCCGCCAACAAAATTTTGACCGCTTCCAGATGCTTTCCTTCGGCGGCCAGGGAGAGCGCGGTCCGACCTCGGTTGTCTCTCGCATTCACTTCCGCTCCGTGTTTGATGAGCAATGATTCCATCTCGGGCTGGCCGCTTCTCGCCGCACTATGAAGCGGTGTGTCCCCGTCGTTATCCACGGCATTGACCTCCGCTCCGCGAGCGATGAGCAGTTCGGCAACGGTCAGAAAGCCTTTATCGGCGGCGAGATGTAGTGCGCCGAGTCCCATTTTATCGCGTGCTTTGATATCGGCGCCGTTGGCCAGCAGCAGCTCCGCTATGGCTTTCTGTCCGGTTGAGGCAGCCACGAGCAACGGGGTCCTTCCCAAGCCTGGGAGTCCAGCAGGGCGCACGTCAACGCGGGCGCCATGATCCAATAAAAACTTGACCACCTTCAATTGGCCCCGTTCCACCGCTGAAATAATTGGAATCTTCGAAAATGGGGGCGCCACTGCGGCGTTAATCAAGTCCGGGCTGTTCTGGATCATCGCTTGGAGACGGCGGATTTCTTTTTCCTCGTCGTCGGCAACGGCTGTGTCGCCGGCCTGCGTTTCCGCATTGAGCTCCAGCGTCGCGCTAGGGGGCGGCGGGGTAGCCGCGGCCGCGCTTCCAGCCCCAATGCCTGCCAGATTCTGGCGGCTTAATCGGACCAGCGTTTCCTGATCGGGAAACTCCCGCACGATGCGTTCGTATTGGACAATCGCTTCGTTGGTCTTGCTCTGTTTGCGGTAAATCTCGCCCAAGCGAAAGATCGCCGTGGCGGCCAGGGCGCGATCCCGACCATACTGTGCGCTGACGGCCCGATACGCTTCCGTCGCCGCGTCCAGGTTGCGATTCGCCTCCTCCTCGAACAGCCCCTTTTGCAGCAACCCGCTCAAGTCATTCGTGGCCGCCGGCAGCGCGGGAGGAATCAACGCCAGGACGCAAAGGAGCAAAGACGCAAGCCCGGAAATAATTCCCCCTGGCGCCTTGGTCTCTAGGCGACTTTGCGTTGAAACAGGTTTCCCCGATGAGCCCGGTGCAAGTTTGGTTTTCATGGTTCGCAGTATGACTGGTTCAGCGGTTCAAGTTGTCATGCTTTTGTAAAATGTTCGGAAGATTCTGACTCCATCATTCTGTCCGTTCCCATTCCCCTGCCGAACATTCCTTTGCCCTTTCCCAACCCGAAGTTGGCAAGGGAATGAACGGCAAGAGAATAAAGAATGCGTTCATGTTTCAAATTTATGTGCCTTTTGCGCCTCTTTGTGGCCCTTCCTCCGGCAGTTCCAGTTTATAGCCCACGCCATGCACGGTCTTGAGCCAGCGCGGCGACTCGGAATTCTTCTCCAGCTTCGCCCGCAGACTGCCGATGTGCGTGTCCACCGTGCGCGTGGTCGGAAACGCGGCGTAGCCCCAGACCAGATCCAGAAATTTTTCGCGCGACACCGGTTCGCCATCCGCCTCCGCCAGCAATCGCAGCATGGCAAACTCTTTGGTGGTGAGGTGAATGGTTTTGCGTCCGCGTACCGCTGTTTGTCGCGCCAAATCAATCTCCACTTCACCGAGCTTCAGTTTTACCGGCGACTGGCCGGATCGCTGGGTGCGCCGCAACAAGGCCCGCACCCGCGCCAGCAATTCTTCCGTGCTGAACGGCTTCACCAAATAATCATCCGCGCCGACATCCAATCCGTTGACGCGATCTTCGATCTGCCCTTTTGCCGTGAGCATCAGCACCGGCATCGTGTGGCCCAGCCGCCGCAGCTCCGCGCACACCGCGAAGCCGTCGAGCTTCGGCATCATGATGTCGAGCAGGATGAGGTCGGGCTTTTCTGCAATGGCCTTGCGCAGACCGATCTCGCCATCGGCGGCGGTGATGGGCCGATAGCCTTCCTCAAGCAACACGTCGGCCAGCGCCGTCCGCATCGGCGCTTCGTCTTCAATGATCAAAATGCGCGACATATTTTTAACGGCGAGTGAACAAGGATGAGTACGGATAAGAGTCATCCGCAGATGACGCGGATTTCACCGATTGGACTGAAGGGATTTCATCTGCGTCAATCGGCGGCATCAGCGGAAGAATATGTGTTTTATCCGCGTTCATCCATGTTCATCCGTGGTGGGATTTTTTCCGGCAATTCAATCGTGAACCGGCTGCCCATGCCGATTTTGCTCTCCACCCGCACCCGCCCACCATGCGCGGCCACGATGTGTTTCACAATGCTTAACCCGATGCCCACGCCCTGAGTCTCGCGCCGCAATTCCGAGCCGAGCCGATGAAACCGCTCAAAAATCTTTTCGCGCTCGGACGCGGGAATCCCCGGACCGTGGTCGGTCACGGAAAGATTGAGCGTGCCGGGCTGTTGCTGCGGCGCGGCGTTTTCCAGGGCTACCGTTACGACGGCGTTTAGCGGCGAATATTTGATCGCGTTATCAACCAAATTCACCAGCGCTTGCTGAAGCGCGCGGCCATCCACTTCCATTTCTGATCTCGGACTTTCAATTTGCGCTTTCAACTGCACCCCTTTCTCCGCCGCGTACGGCTGCATGAGCTTGACCGTCTGTTCCACCAAGGCCACGAGGTCGGTTGGCTCAAACTCATATTGTTTGCGACCCTGCTCAATGCGCGAGAAATCCAGCACGTTTTCGATCAGCGCCGAGAGCCGCCGACATTCCTGTCCGATGAACCGGAAATAATCGCGCTGCCGGGCCGGCTCGTTGACTTTGCCGCGCTCCAGATTTTCCGCCATGAGCCGCACCGCTGCGATGGGCGCGCGCAACTCATGCGAAACGCTGGAGACGAAGTTGGATTTCATTTCGTTGAGGCGCAGCTGGCGGAGAAACGCGCGGCGCGTGACGATCAAACCAATCAGCGTCGCCAACGCTGATAACACGATTAACGCGCCAAATAGCCGGGTGCGTTGGCTTTGTCGCGCGTATAAAATTTCCGGGCTGGCCAGCAAAACGCGGACTCGAAAAGGATAAGCGTGCTGATTAAGTAACAGGTTTTTCCACGTTCCATCCGCCTGCCCAAGCAACGTCAAACTGTGGTTGGTTGGCGCGCCGATCCGGCCGGGCGACAAAACAATTTTTCTTTTCGCCGTTTCAAATTCCACACGCGCATAGGGCGGGAGGGAAATCCTCGCCTTATGCACCGCCGTCGCGAGCGATTTCTCTACGACGGCTTGTGGAAACAACAGGCCCTGGTAGGAAAGGCTTTGCGGAACGGCGGAGTTGGTCGTGCTCGGGCGCGGCGGGTCCAATAGCAGCAGGAATTTTCCGCGGCCTGCATCCACCCAGAACGGCGCGGCGTTCCAAGTGTTCGTCGGGTATTGTTCTCGAAAATCTTCCAGCACCTGCCGAGCCGCCGTGTCCGCGTCCCACCAGGCCTTCAACGTCGCCGCATATGATTCCAGCGAAGTGCCCCGCACGACCCGCTCCGTTTCGGCGATAAGTAGCGGTGAAAAAACCGAGGGACGATGTCGGATCATCCAGGCGATCGTGTGGTCGCGGATGAAATTTTCCGGCAGGCCCGCGCCTTCCGGCAAGCGGCGCAAGGCTTGATAACAAATCAATTGTCCCACCGGCAAACCGGACTCCGTGACTTCATCGGAATATCCCCAAAGGGATCGGGACGCCTCGCTGATCTGTGCGACAGCCTCCGATGCGGGCAGGGGCTGCGTTTTCGCCAGCAGCAAGAGATATTCGGCGTTCGCCCGCGCTCCTATCGGTGGTTCGGTCGCGATGAATTTTTCGAGGGCCGCCTGGAGGGCGGAAAAATCCTGGGTGACAAATTCCGCATCTTTGGCCGCCTGCCAAAGCTGCTGTTGCTCGGAGGTCAATTGTCCCAGCCATTCCGGCGGTTGCGGCGGCATCACTTCCGGCTTCCTTTCCACAAAATTGTCGGCATCCGTTGGCGGTAGTGTGGCCAGATCAATTTCAGGATTCGCCTGCTGCCATTCTTTGATGCGCCACCATTCTTTATCACCCGGCCCGGCCCTCATCAGCCCTAAATCGGTGAGCCGATTCACGAGAAGTCTGAAACTTACTGCGCGAAAGTCGCGTAACTGCTGGGCGGCCTCAGTGCTAATGGCCAGCGCCAGTCGTTGCGCGAGGTTTTCACCGGCCTCGCGCGCCTCCTGTTCTGCGAGCAACCGATCCTGCCGCAGTGAGTACAATCCAAACCACACCAATCCCGCCATCGGCAGCAAAATCAAAATGGACTGCCAGCCTCCCCCCGGCGGCGGGGACGGCGGGGGAGCTGGCAAGGGTTCCGCAGCAGCCCGGCGTTTGGCTTCCCGCCATGAATAAATCAGGCAGCTGAGCATCGCCAGCCCGCAGGCGAAACTGATAGCTTCTTCCGGCCAGAAGGGTTCTTGATCGGTGAAGCTCACAATTCCCACCGTCACGATCGCGATGCCCCAGTAAATCGTCGCGTATTTGTACAGTCGCGCCTGACGATGCCAGTTTGGAGCGTAAGGACGGTTAACCCACCTACGAAGAAGCAGGACGGCGACAATAAACACCGCCAGCACCACCAGCACCGCCACCAAGAAGATTACCGTGTATAACCCCGGCGCCATAACTTAGCCCAGCTGCGAATGGAAACGCATGATTTTCATGCCCGACAATTTAAGCCAACGGCTGACCGCAGTTGTCACGGTTTTGTAAAATCGGCGGCGCGGGCCGGGGGGTGGATAATTTAGAATGGTTCTAAATTAAAAATTGACGGGCCGGGTTTTGGGTCTAACCTGTGTCCCTCCGATGAATCCGTCCGGCAAATCGCATGACCGGTTGAGCGAGCGGTTGAACGCGCGGGGTTTGCGCTTCACGCCGCAGCGCCGGCACGTGTACGACGTGCTGTCGCAGAAGCTGAATCATCCGACGGCGGAAGAGGTTTTCCGGTGCGCCCGGCGGACGCTGCCGGAGATTTCCCTGGCGACGGTTTACAACTGCCTGGACGCGCTGGTGGCCAGCGGCGTGATTCGCCCGGTGCAATTGGAGCGCGGCGCGACACGGTATTGCGCGAACATGGAAGAGCATTGCCACTATTACTGCGACCGCTGCGGCGCCGTCTTTGACGTGATGTGGACGGCGGAGGCGACGGCCGTGCCGCGACCCAAGGGTTTCCAGGTGGATCACTACGAAATCGCGGTCCACGGGATTTGCACGGATTGTGCGCGGAAAAAATGATTTGGCATGAGCACAGCAACTGAAACCATCGAAAGCCTGGTCAAACAGGAATACAAATACGGCTTTTACACCGACGTCGAAACGGAATCGGCGCCGCCCGGTTTGAACGAGGAGATCATCCGCCTGATCTCGGCAAAAAAGAAGGAGCCCGAGTGGATGACTGAATGGCGGCTCCGCGCGTATCGGCACTGGCTGACCATGACCGAGCCGACGTGGCAGTTCGTGAAGTTTCCCACGCCGGATTTCCAGGACATCATCTATTATTCCGCCCCCAAACAAGCGAAGGACGCGCCGAAAAGCCTCGATGAGGTGGATCCGAAATTACTCGAAACCTACGAGAAACTCGGCATCCCGCTGCGCGAACGGGAACGGCTCGCCGGCGTGGCGGTGGACGCGGTGTTCGACAGCGTGAGCGTGGGCACAACCTATCAAAAGCAACTTGCCGAAAAGGGCATCATCTTCTGCTCCATGAGCGAGGCGATCCAGCAGCATCCCGAGTTGGTGCGGAAATACCTCGGGACGGTGGTGCCGTACACGGACAACTTTTACGCCTCGTTGAATTCCGCCGTCTTCACGGATGGTTCGTTTTGTTACATCCCCAAAGGCGTGCGGTGTCCGATGGAGCTTTCGACTTACTTCCGCATCAACGCCGCCAAGTCCGGCCAGTTCGAGCGCACGCTGATCATTGCAGATGAAGGCGGGCAGGTGAGTTACCTCGAGGGCTGCACCGCGCCGATGCGCGATGAAAACCAGTTGCACGCGGCGGTGGTGGAACTGGTGGCGCTCGACAATGCGCAAATCAAATACAGCACCGTGCAGAACTGGTATCCGGGCGATGAAAACGGCGTGGGCGGCATTTACAATTTCGTGACCAAGCGCGGTTTGTGCAAGGGCAGGAATTCGCGCATCACATGGACGCAGGTCGAGACCGGCTCGGCGATCACCTGGAAATATCCCAGCTGTGTTTTGCTCGGGGACAACTCGAAGGGCGAGTTTTATTCCGTGGCGGTCACCAACAACCGCCAGCAGGCGGACACCGGCACGAAGATGATTCACATCGGCCGGAACACGCGCAGCACCATCGTTTCCAAGGGCATTTCCGCCGGCCGCAGTCAGAACAGTTACCGCGGTTTGGTGAAAATCCAGAAGAGCGCCGCCCACGCGCGGAATTTTTCACAATGCGACTCGATGCTCATCGGCGCGAAGTGCGGGGCGCACACGTTCCCCTACATCGAGGTGAAGAACACGACGGCTTCCGTTGAGCACGAAGCGACCACGTCGAAGATCGGCGAAGACCAGATCTTTTACTGCAACCAGCGCGGCATCGCCACCCAGGACGCCGTGAACATGATCGTCAACGGTTTCTGCAAGGAAGTGTTCAAAGAACTGCCGATGGAGTTTGCCGTGGAAGCGCAAAAACTGCTCGGCGTGAGCCTCGAAGGCAGCGTCGGTTGAAGCCAGGCCACGGATGAACACGAAGCAAATAGCGGATGGGCGCCGGGACGGTCGGTCCCGACGGCTGCGGCAAGTCGCGGCCGGAACGACCTTGGATTCGTGGCGGGGGATTGGGGCCTGCCGAATCCGTGGTCAGCGGCCTCCTTTCGCGGTCGGAAACAATTTATCAACATGAGCAAACAACCTATTCTCGAAATCAAAAATCTCAGCGCGGGTGTTGAGGGAAAGCAGATTCTCAAGGGCGTCAGCCTGACCATGGGCCTCGGCGAAGTCCACGCGGTCATGGGCCCAAACGGCAGCGGCAAAAGCACACTCGCCGCCGTACTGGCGGGGCGCGAGGGTTATGAAGTCACCGGCGGCGAGGTGATTTATTGCGGTCAGGACCTGCTGGCCCTTGATCCCGAGGAACGCGCGCGTGCCGGCGTCTTTCTGGCCTTTCAATATCCGGTGGAGATTCCGGGGGTGAACAGCACCTACTTCCTCAAGGCCGCCCTCAACGAAATCCGCAAACACCACGGGCAGCCGGAGCTCGATGCGATGGAATTCCTGACGCTGGTGCGGGAACGGATGAAGTTGCTGGAATTGAAAGACGATCTCCTCAAGCGCTCAGTGAACGAAGGCTTCTCGGGCGGCGAAAAAAAACGCGCCGAGATTTTTCAGATGGCCGTGCTCGAACCGAAGCTGGCCATCCTCGACGAAACCGATTCCGGTTTGGACATTGACGCCCTCAAGGTCGTTTCGCACGGGGTCAACAAACTCAAGCGTGCCGACAACGCCCAGCTCGTCATCACCCATTACCAGCGCCTGCTGAACTTCATCATTCCCGATTTCGTGCATGTGCTGGTGGATGGCCGGATCGTCAAAACCGGCGGCAAGGAACTCGCCCTCGAACTCGAGGAAAAAGGCTACGACGAAATGTTGAAAGCGGTGCCGGGCGCCGCTTGAAGCGGCGTCAGAAATTCCGCCGTGGAATTTCCATGATCGCCGGCGGTTTCGGTCCGCGCCGGGGCGGCACTGGTGCCGGCGTGAGGGTAGTCGGACGGGCGGGGCTGGCCAAAGTGGGGGCCGCCACCAAGCCGGCGCTGCTGAAACCACTCGCGCCCGGCACGTGCGCCGCGCGGGAATCCAGGGACGATGCCGCCGCCGGCAGGGGGGGCGCGCCGCCGCCCAGTTCGCGGCTTGGCGTGAGACCGGGCAAGGTGGTCGCGGCCGCCGGGCGGAGGGGATCGTCTTGAATCAGTTGTTTGAACTGTTGCAGGCGATTCTCCTGTGCCCGGACCTGCCACGCATTGTTGTTGCCCGGCGCGAGAATCCCGGAAGCGGAGGATGCCTTTTCCGTTCCGGGGATGATGCCATCCCGGAAGCTGTTGTCCTGGAAAAAGCTGGGCAACCCCGACTCTTCAGAACGGAAGGCCCTTCGCGCATCCGGCCTTGGCGACGCCGACTCGAACGCCGGCAATTCCAAGGCTTCGTCCGGGGAAAGCAACATTTCGTGTTCGCCGAATGCTTGATTAGTGCTGCCGGCCTGCTCCAGTCCGCGGTAGAATTTTTCAAAAACCGGACTTTTGGCGGTCTGGTCGCGTTCCAAGTCGTCCAGCTCGAATTCCTTCCAAGGATCGTCGCTTTTCAATCCCAGAATTTCATCTTCCGCGTTATCGAACGCCCAGTTTTTACGCCGGTCCAGCAACTCCCGGACCTTCTTGCTTTGGATCACCGGACCGGCGGGTGGCCGCGGCAGCGGGGCTAAAAATTCCAGTTCCGAATTGCGCCCCGGCAGCCGCGCGGGTTTGTTCAGTTCAGCTTCCAGCTTGCGCAGGTCGCCATGCGACGGATCGGTGTACTCGGTGAGGTTGGTGGTCGCCACTTCCTGGCGCGGGGTGGAAAACTGAATGGGGACGCCGCCGCCCCGGACCGGCCTCCGGCCTTGTGCCTGTCCGGGCCACGTCACCGCCATGGCCAGCATCGCCAGCCCCGCAATTTTCCATCGTTGGCTTACCACAGTTCCCATCATAAGACGTATCCGTCGCGTCGTCAAAGTCGGTTCACGGGAACAATCCCCGCAGACGATGCGCTTCCACCACGCGTTTGACGCCCTGGACCATCGCGGCCTGCCGCATGGAAATCTTTTCCTGACGGCTCCGGTCGCACACCTGCGTGTAGGCGTTGCCCAAAATGCCGAACAAACGGTCCATGACCTCGGTTTCGCTCCAGTACAAGCTCTGCAGGTTCTGCACCCACTCAAAGTAAGACACCACCACGCCGCCGGCGTTGCAAAGAATATCCGGAATCACGAAAATTTCCGGGCGTTGCCGCAGAATGGCATCCGCTTCCGGGGTGGTGGGCCCATTGGCGCCCTCGGCCAGGATGCGGCATTGCAGTTTCCCGGCGTTGGCCGCAGTGATTTGCCGCGCCAGCGCCGCCGGCACCAGAATGTCGCACGGCAGCAACAACAGTTGATCGTTGGCGATCGGTTCGGCTTCGGGGAATCCGACCACGGTATTATGCTGGGCAAAGTGTTTTTCCAGCGCCGCCAAGTTTAATCCCTGCGCATTGTAGAGACCGCCATATACGTCACTGACGGCCACAATTTTGGCGCCATACTTGGCCAGGGCCAGCGCGGCGACGGATCCGACGTTGCCAAATCCTTGAATGACCACGGTGGCGCGGGTGATGTCCAGACCGGTTGTGCCGCTCGCCTGATTGACCAAGTAAGCCACGCCCCGGCCCGTGGATTCGCGCCGGCCCAGAGAGCCGCCCAGACTCACCGGTTTGCCCGTGGCAATGCCCGGAGCCGGATGCCCGCAATACCCCGAATAGGTGTCCATCATCCACGCCATCGTTTGATCGTTCGTGCCCATGTCGGGGCCCAAAACGTCCGTCTCGGGACTGATAAACGCGACCAGTTCCTGGGCGTACCGACGCGAGATGCGTTCCAATTCTCGGGCGGAAAGTTGCGTGGGATCACAGGTAACCCCGCCTTTGGCCCCGCCGTAGGGCAGGCCGGTCAACGAGCATTTCCAACTCATCCACATCGCGAGCGCCGCCACTTCTCCCAGTTCGACTTCCGGATGAAATCGGACGCCGCCTTTGGCGGGGCCCAAAGCCAGGTGATGTTGCACCCGATATCCGCTGAAGACTTCGATTTCTCCGTTGTCGCGCCGGATGGGCACGGTGAACGCAAGCGCACGTTTGGGGTACTTAATCCAGTCACGTTCGGCTTGAGGGAGTTGCAAATAATCTGCGACCTCGTCGAATTGCTGACTGGCCATCTGAAATACTGGATGATTATAAATTTGCATCGCGAAAACTTAGTCAAATCAGTTATCGGAGGAAACGGAAAATTGCGGGCTAATTCAAGTCCAGCAATTTTTTCTTCGCGGTGCATTTTCTTCCAATCCCTCGTGCTAAAAACCCTCCCGCACCGGGTTTTAATTTGGAAAAATCATGGGACCGAAATGGCTATTCTCCGCATCCGCAGCCCAAAAGATCCAGAATTCCCCTCAAACCCGATCGTTCTCTCATTTTGGACTGCTTGGCGTCGTGTTCTCCGGCTAAATCCTTCAGTTATTGCCGCTTAAGGTTTCGATTAACTTCCATTTATTACGGGATTTTTCTGGGCGCAAAACGACTTTTTGATAGGCAGAATCCAACTCGATTTAATTATTTACATAAAATCTATTGACATACTAGAAATAATCGCTAGATTTGCGTCAATTGATTGTAAAAATTTGATGAATGCATCGTTGTCTATGACGGTTAATCCAGCGGTGGCGAGTGCGGCACACCGGTCAGTTGTTGAGGTTCTGGCGCCCGTGGAGCGGATGGCCTTGGCATCGCCAAATCTGCTTTCCTCGATAACGCCCGATCCCGCCAACCGGAACGGGCCATCGCCGATGCCTTCCTACATTTTCGTGGGCCCGGCGGGAGGCGGCGAACCGCTGCGGGTGGGGTTGTTCGCCGGCATTCATGGGGATGAACCGGAAGGCACGTTCGCACTCGTGCAATTTCTCCACTTGCTCGACAGCCAACCCGAACTGGCGACCGGCTATTGCCTGTTCATTTATCCGGTCTGCAACCCGACCGGATTTGAAGCCGACACCCGCCACACACGGACCGGCAAGGATTTGAACCGTGAATTCTGGCGGCGTTCGCGTCAGCCGGAAGTGCGTTTCTTGGAAGCCGAACTCAAGCGGCACGCGTTTCATGGTCTCATTGCCCTGCACACGGACAACACCAGCCACGGCTTTTACGGCTACGCGCACGGGGCCACGTTGACGGAAAATCTCATCGTCCCCGCCCTCACGGCGGCGGAGGAATTTCTCCCGCGCAACCGCGCCGCGGTTATTGATGGCTTCCCCGCACGCGACGGCGTGATCCGTGATGGCTTTGGCGGTATTCTGTCCGCACCGCCAGGCGTCCGCCCGCGTCCCTTCGAGATCATACTGGAAACGCCCAAGGCGGCACCGGAGGCGCTCAAGCAGGCTGCGTTCGTTGCGGCGTTGCAATCTATTTTGGAAAACTATCGTCAACTGATCGCCTACGCTCCGAACATTTGAACTCCCGTTATTCCGGCGCGAAAGCATCAAGCCATTTATCGAGAAACAAAATCATGTCCATTCATCCTCATATTCTCAACACCGTGGGCCACACGCCCTTGATCAAACTCAACCGCCTCGCTGCCGGCTTGGAGGCGACGCTGGCGCTCAAGGCCGAATTCTTCAATCCGCTGGGCAGTGTCAAAGACCGCATCGGTGTGGCCATGATTGCCGCCGCTGAGCGCGAGGGAATCCTGACGCCGGACACCACCATCATTGAACCGACCAGCGGCAACACCGGAATCGCGCTGGCGTTTGTGGCGGCGGCCAAAGGATACCGGCTGCTGCTCACCATGCCGGAAACCATGAGTGCGGAGCGGCGCACGCTCATGGCGTTGCTCGGCGCCCGGCTCGTGCTCACCCCCGGCGCCGAGGGCACGATCGGCGCCGTCAGAAAAGCCGAGGAATTGCACCGGGAAATCGCCGGGTCTTGGGTGCCGCAACAGTTCAATAATCCGGCCAATCCCGGGATCCACCGCCAAACCACGGCGGAGGAGATTTGGCGGGATACCGACGGGCGAGTGGACATTTTGGTGTCCGCCGTTGGCACCGGCGGCACGATCACCGGCGTCAGCGAAGTGATCAAACCGCGCAAGAAAAGTTTTCGCGCCATTGCGGTGGAGCCGAAAGATTCGCCGGTCATCACGCAGACCCGCAACGGCGAACCACTCAAGCCCGGGCCGCACAAAATCCAAGGCACGGGCACGGGCTTTGTGCCGCAGGTGCTGAACCTGGACATCCTGGACGACGTGATCACCGTCAGCAACGAGGACGCGTTTGACACGGCCCGCCGGTTGGCATTGGAGGAGGGAATCTTGGCCGGCATTTCCACTGGCGCCAACGTTTGGGCGGCTTTGCAGGTTGCCCGCCGTCCGGAAAACAAGGGGAAACTGATCGTGACCATCGGTTGTGACACCGGCGAACGCTATCTCAGCACGCCCCTGGCCGAGGAAGCCCGTAAACAAGTGCAAAGTTAACATCCGGCCAGACCTTTCTCCGGCGGGCGCGCAGTCGTAGCCAGGCCAACCCGCCCGATGCTCAGTGATCGGCATACGCCTCTTGCCACCACTCGCAGCACGCCGTAGTCAGCGAGCAACTTGGCGCCATCCTCGTGATTTTGGACGGCTGATGGCTTGTGATCCTGCCGGGGTCGCACGGCGCACACCCAGCAAACGCGCCCCCACCGGTCGTGCTTGCGATCCGCCGAAGTAACTTGGTCAAAAACCTGATCGAGCCCGCAACCGGATCGCGCGGAAAGAAGTCGTAATTTTCCCGCCGACGGCCTAAATTCAGACATGAAGAAGCCGTATCCTTCGAACTGCGTTTTCATGATATGGGTGGGATTTCTTTTCCCCTTCATCCTCACGCTGGCTCAAGAGGGTGACTATGAACTGGAGAAGGTCCGAGGCATGGAAGCGTTTGCCGGGTCCGCAGAGGCGAGGCTTCTGTTGCGACAGAATGGTTTTGTCGTCGCGGACCCGATGTTCAAACAAATTTTCGAGGCCTACATCAAAAGCCCGGAGATCGAGCCGCCTTCGGAAGATAATCCGCACGGCAGCATCCTACCGGTCTTCATCACCACGGATTCCGCCTGGCACACCTATCATCTCCTGCTGGAGGAAGGCGTGCGGGAACTGGAGGCAATCCAGGCGGAACGACTGCTTCGGTTCTCGCGCCGGCTCCTCGCCGCCACGCAAACGCGCGCCCCGCAACTCGGTCCGAGCGCCGGGTTGTTGCGCCGTTATGCGTCCGTGGGCCTGGCGTTGCAGGAGGCGGCGCACCGGCAGACGCTCACCGGGCCGGAGAAAAATATCGTGGATGGTTTGCGCGCCGGCCAAGCCGCGCCGCTCTCGATGGAGGTGGGTTTCCCACTTTCCCCGGCCCAGTTTCGCGCGCAGAGTTTTTACGCGGGGGCACCGCCGTTGGCCGATTATTTCACCGCGCGGCAATGGTATGCCACGGTCGTGTTCCGCTTGAACCACGCGCGCGAGACCCAGGCCGCCGTGGCGCTCGCCACGCTGATTGCCGGCGATGCCGAATTATCCGGCTTATGGCAACAGCTTTCCGACCCATTTGACCGGCTCCTCGCGCGGGCGGAAGATGGCGCCATTCCCCAATACGCGGCGGTCGCCGGGGCGGTGGCGGGCACCAATCCCGCAGCCCTCTCCGCGAAACAACTGGCCGCCATTCAAGACCAACTGGCGGAGCGGTTGCCGCTGCCGCGCGTCAACGATCAATTACTTCAGCCCGAGGAATACGCGCAGTTCGGCAAGCTGACGCGCGGGTTCCGTTTGCTGCCGCCGCGGCAACTGCCGTGCGCGGTTTGCTTCCAGCAAACGACCGACCCGGAAATTCCCGACCGTTGGCAGCCCTCGGGGCTGGATTATTTCGCGGCGGCGCCGGAGCTGCGTTCGCCCGCCGCCTTGCGGGCGGTGCAAAGCCAGTTCGGGAAAAAGATCGGCGACCGGATCGCGCAGGTGCCGTGCGGGTCGCTGCCGGATTCGCTATTCGGAGAGGCGATGCGCTTGCTCGCCCGGTTGCAAGAACCACGGCCGCCGCAAGTCGCACCCGCCCTGCGCACCGCCGCATGGCATGACCGGCAACTGTGGACGCAACTCGGGGCCTGGGCCGAACAGCGGCATACTTGGGCGCTGCATACGAAACTTAACGTGCTGTATTTGGGGCTCACCGACCCCCCCACGGGAATGGTCACGCCGTATCCCGAGTTCTTCGCCGGGCTGGCAAAACTGGCGCGCGCCACGGCAACGGCCCTTGACCAAGCCGGGTTGGACCCGGTTTTCGATGCGCGGACCGCCGCCGCCAGCTTGCGGGAAATGCTTCAGCTTTTTGACAGCATCATCTCCAGCCGGGATGAGCGGGAGTTGGAACAGGTTTCCGGGAAACTGGAACAGCTTGAACAGTTCACGGAGCGTTATTATGAAAGACACAAGGAAACATGGGAAAAGGCCGAGCCGCAAAAAATGTATCAGCGAATGCGGCGGGAATTGAAGGAGTTGGCGGAACGCGGCACCAAACCCGGCCCCCTCGCACCGGCGGATCAGGAAAACCTGCGGCTGTTCTTTGATTGCCGCCAGAATGCCCCGCAATGGCTCCGCGATTTCGCGCCGGTCTGCGATCAGCTCGCGGTGTTGGCCGGAAAATCCCTGACGGGAGAACCGTTGACCAAAGACAACGCGGAGTGGATGGCCAACTACGGGATCACGCTCGCCCGCTTTCATTTTTATTACGGCAACGCTTACTTGGAGCCGCGGGATGACTTTCCCAAAGTAACCCGCATCTTCTCGAATCCACTCACCGACTCCATGCTGTATGCCGGCGTGGCGCGGCCGCAGGCGCTTTATGTCATCGTGCCGGGGGAGAATGCGCTCCAGCTTTACCGCGGCGCGGTGCTGACCTATCGCGAGTTCACCCGGCCAACCGACCAGCCGCTGGACGACGCCGCGTGGCGGGAATTGATCGCCAAAGGTGAAACGCCCCCCGCGCCGCCGTTTACCCGGAGCTTTTACGCCGAAACCACCGTGGCGACACTGCTCGAAAAACTTCGGGGACTGATTTCCAGCGAGGACGCCACATACCGAAGGGTTGAAGATCTCCTCTGGCAGCTCGGCGCGCGCGCGACGGCGGCGGACTTGCCCGCCTTGTTTGAAATGCTGCCGCAGGCCGGTGAAAACGCCGAGGTCGCCGAGGCGTTGGTCACGATTATTTTGCGTTTGCCTTGGGAATCCCGGCAGAACGACCTGATCGCCTGGCTCGGGGCGGACCGCCCGCACCTGGCCACAACCGCCGCGCACATTCTGGCTTCACGTCCGCCCGCCTTGGATGTCCCGGCGCTGATCTCCGCCTTTCCCCGGCAATCGGCGCTCGCCCGCCGCTTGACGTGCGTGCTCCTGAGCCGGGTACCGCAACCCTCCGCATCCGGGCGCGCTCTGCTCCTCCAGGCACTGCGCGATCCGGCGGATGGCGTGCGTTGGCAGGCCGCGCTGGCCATTTACCAGGCCGGCTGGAACGAGGCCGAAAGCCGGGCCGCGTTATTGCAAACCTTGAATGACACCAACGAGATCGTCGGCGCGGCGGCGGCGTATGCGCTCGGCAAACTGGGCGCGACAAACGCGGCGCCGGTCTTGTTGGCGAAACTCCGGGAGCGCCTGCAAGTGCCGCCTTTGATGTCCGAGAACGCGTCCCCTTCCGTCCGCGCCGTCACGCAAGACCTTTACGGTATGGTATTCCACACCGATGAATTGCTCGACGTGGACAACCTCCGCTCGCGCTTGGAACGAACGGCGCCTCCGCCCTTGCCAGGGCCGGCCAGCCAGCGCCGGCGGTTTCAGCCGTTTGATCGGCCGACCCATAATTTCAACCTCGCCGATGCGTTGATCGAAGCGCTCGGCGCATTGGCCTGCGCCGAGGCGACGGAGGAATTGTTCAAATTGCGCGACACCGTTTATCAGGTCGAAGCCACGCGGGCGCTGGCCCGGTTGGCGCCGGATCGGTTGACCCGCGACCTGCTGGCAACGGCCCGGGATCCGCACACGGACAGCTACTTGCGGGAGCGCGCGTTGATCACGCTGGGAGACCTCGCGTTGACCAATTGTGTGCGCGAGCTGGTGCCGCTGCTGGACGATACCACCCCGATTGAATACTCCCGCGCCGGTCGCGGCCCCGCTTGGCGGGTGTGCGATCGAGCCGCCCAAACCATGGCCACGTTGCTGGGCTGGGAGCATCCGATCATGATCCTCTCGTCCCGCCCGGAACTCCGGGCGGCCTTGATCGCACGGGCCCGGGCCTGGGCGGAAACCAATCCCTGAATTGCATTCCTCCGGTAGGTTGTATCGTTGCTGGCAATCCCAAGGAAGTGGCAAATTCCAGATGACAACCCCGCCAACGCATGGGAAAGTTCAGTAGCCAAACTGCGATATGAAATTCATCCCTGCCTGTCAGTTTTGTTGTATGCACTCTCCCCTTGCCCCGGGTGTTGCGACGCCTCGGTCCCGCCGGAAGCCTCGGGTTGGACATCGTTTGAGTCTCCGGATGGTCCTGTGCTTTCTGGGCCTGGCCGGGTTGCTCGGTCTTCCCAGCGCGCAAGCCACGCTGGCGGATTATCAGACGGCCGTGACCAACGAATGGAGTCTCATCTCGTATTATCCCTTTGATCAATCCACCGCCGCCGATGTCTGGAGCACGAATCACGGGACGTTAAAAGGCACGGCCACCTTTACGACGGGGGTGAACGGCGCGGGGACGGCTTTGTTGCTGGACGGTTTTGGCTGGGTCAATCTCGGGGTGGTGCCGGACTTTGCCTTCGAGGACGACACCGGTTCGATCGAAGCCTGGTTCCGCGCCGGCCCAATCACTTACAACGCCAACCTGTTCGCCCACCGCAGCGGGGCCACCCGTTACAGCGTCAACCTGGATGCCGATAAACAGGGAATCGGGATGTGGAATGGCTCGGTCTATCAGCCGACGGTGTCCATTCCCAATGTTACGACCAACTGGCATCACTTGGTCGTGGTGTTCGAGTACGGCGAATTCAAAGTCTATCTGGATGGCGCGCTCGCGGGCTCCCAATACCGCCCACTCGGCCGGCCGGTCGCCATTCTCCCCACCCAACTGGGCTCCACTTCACCCACAGCCTTGGATGAAGGTTGGGTTGGCGCGTTGGATGAAGTGGCGTTTTATGCGGAGGCCCTCCCGGCGGAGACCGTGTTGGCGCATTACCAGGCGTTCTTTGCCGGTTCACCCCCGCAGATCGTCAAACCGCCCCAGGGCGGCGTCTTTCTTCCGGGAGTGGCGTTGACCCTCACCGTCACGGCCACCGGCCCCGATCTGGCGTATCAATGGTACCAAGCCGGCACCGCTTTGGCCGGAGAAATGGGGCCGACACTTTTCTTTCCCAGCCTGACCATCGCTGACGCCGGCACGTATTGGGTGACCGTGACCAACCTGACCGGGGCGGTGACGAGTGCGCCGGTGACGATTGCCTTGGAAAGCGCCTTGCCGGCGGCCTTGACGCGGTACCAGGCGGCGGTTCGGAATGAACCCAGTCTGGTGGCGTATTACACCTTCGACCAACGCCTGCCCCAGGACGACCACAGTTGGCATGACGGCCAGTTGACCGGCAGCGCCGGCTGGGGCCCCGGCGTGGGCGGCGGCGCGGCGCAGGGCCTCGCCTTGGATGGCGCGGGGCATCTTAATCTGGGATGGGTGCCCGAATTCGATTTTGTGTCCGGCACCGGCACGGTGGAAGGTTGGGTCCGGGCTGACTGGGCCGGCGACGACGCCGGGAGCGATTGGCCGTGCATGTTTGCCAACCGCGATGGCACGACCCGCTGGAGCCTGCACCTGAAAAAGGACAAGTCCACCCTGAGCTTCTACAATGGCTTCGACAGCTCGCTCTATGCCGTGCCCGGCGGCACCGCCGGGAACGCCTGGCATCATGTCGCCGTGGTTTTTGAGGCCGGCACCGCCACGTATTATTGGGATGGCGTGTTCATCGGCACCCAAGCGCGGGCGCTCAACACCAACACCGTAACCGTTCAACTGGGGTCATCCGCCGCCGCGACCACGGCGGAGGGCTGGGTGGGGATGCTGGACGAGGTGGCCTTTTTTGCGGCGGCGTTGCCGGCGGCTTCGATCCAGGCGCACGTCAACACCTATTACCAAGGCCAACCTCCCGTCGTCACAGCGCAACCCAGCGGCGGCACTTTTCTGGCGGGACAACCCTGGCAACTTTCCGCGGGCGCCCATGGCGGGCAACTGGAGTATCAATGGTACAAAAATGACGTCGCGATCAGCGGGGCCACCAATGTGTTCCTCCAAAACACCAATTCCACCCCCGCCGATTCGGGCGAATACCACGTCGTCATCGCCAACGCCAACGGGAGCGTCCCCAGCGACACAGCCGTGATCCGGGTGGGCAACAACATCGCGCAGTACCAGGCCGCGGTGCGGCAGGAAAGCAGCCTGATTGCCTACTACACCTTTGACGCCGGGGACGCGCGCGACGCCCTAAACGCCCATCCCGGCACGCTGGCCAACGTGGTGGCGTTCGGCCCCGGACCGGGCGGCGTGACCAATCAATCGTTGCGCTTGCAGGGCACCGGCCACGTGGATTTGGGGCTGGTGCCGGAATTTGATTTCGCCGATGGCACCGGCACGGTGGAGTGCTGGATGCGGGCGGATTGGACCACAAATCCCGGCTATGATCCATGTTTCCTGGCCAACCGGAACGGCGCCCTGGGCGCGGGCAGCGTGTGGAGTCTGCATCTGACCCGGTTCCAGTACGAGCTCGGCAATTGGAACAGCGTCCGCTTTTACGCGCTGGCCATTCCCCGGGTGGGCGGCTGGCATCATTGCGCGGTGGTCTTCAACGCCGGCATCGTCACCATGTATTGGGATGGCCGGTCGTTAGGTTCGTTCATTCAATCCATTGATTTCAACGCGGAGAAAACCACCCAGATCGGCTCCGCCGCTCCCGTGGTCACGACAGAGGGATGGATTGGCGGCCTCGACGAGGTGGCGTTTTACTCGGCCGCGTTGGATGGCGCGACCATTGGGAATCATTTCTTCGCCATGACCGGTTCGGCGATGGTCCCGGCGCCGGTCCTCCACTTCGAGCGCGTGGGCCATCAAATCACGCTGTCCTGGCCGCCCGAGGCGGAGGGATTCACGTTGGAGTTTTCCGAAACGGTGGCCGGCGCGACCTGGCTGCCAGTGCCCGGCGTGGAGAACCACCGGGTGACAGTGGACGCCTCTTCCGGCGCCCGGTTTTACCGGTTGAGGCAATAACCGGGCCGCCGCCGAATCGCAGACTGAGTGACCGTCCGCCGCCTGGAGGCGGCGGCTCATTGACCTCGATTGGATCGGTCGCTGCTGCCGCGCCATCGCGATCAAGAGTCATCTCCTTCCCTTCCCAACCGTGCGATGCAAGATCCAGTTCAAGCGCCCGCACCCCGGGGCCGTGGCCGAAAAGACGCCCGGGAAGTCCGGGCCGCCGATCGTCAGGGCAACGCCAGCACCACCACGGATTTCGCCGGCAGGTTGACGGTGAATCCGCCGTCGGTCAGTTGGCAATCATGGAACCCGACCGGTTGCACCGTTTCTGGTTGGTCAAAGGTGTTGTGTGCCTGGGCCGAGTCCGCCGTCAGCACCCGGCCGGTGATGCGCCGCGGCCTCGCGCCCCGGAGTTCGGCGGCCAACACCACCGGTTGCGCCGGATGCAGGTTGGCCAACGAGACGTGGATCACGCCCGCGGCGTCGCGCGAGGCCGAAACGCTCAGGCCGGGAATCGTGTCGCCGCCCAGCGCGTAATCCGGGCCGGTCAACTCCGTCGGCAGCAGGGTGGCGTCGTGATGCACGGTGTACATGGCGAAAACGTGATAGGTGGGCGTGCGGATCATCTTCTCCCCGTCGGTCAGGAGCATCGCTTGGAGCACGTTAATGGTTTGGGCGATATTCGCCATCCGCACCCGGTCGGCGTGGCGGTTGAAGAGATTCAGCGTCACCGCGGCGACGAGGGCGTCGCGCAAGGAGTTTTGTTGATAAAGGAATCCCGGGTTCGTGCCCGGTTCGGGATCGGTCCAGACGCCCCACTCATCCACGATCAAGCCGACGCGTTTTTGCGGATCCCGGCGGTCCATGATCTCGCTGTGGCGGCGGATCAACGTCTCCATTTCCAGCGCGCGCCGGAGGTCGCCGTGATACTGGGCCTCGTCAAACTGCGTGGCCGAGCCTTTCCGGCCCCAGTTACCGGTGGGGATCGTGTAGTGATGCAGCGAGAGACCGTGCATCATCCCCGGACCGACCCGGTCCATGAGCACTTCGGTCCAGCGGTAGTCGCCGCCGTTGGCGCCGCAGGCGATGCGGTGGATTTCGGAGCCCGGATAATTTTTCACAAAAGTGTGGTACCGGCGGTAGAGGTCGCTGTAATACTCGGGGCGCATGTGGCCGCCGCATCCCCAGCTTTCGTTGCCCACGCCGAAATACCGCACACGCCACGGCTGGGCGCGCCCGTTTTGGCGGCGGCGGTTGGCCATCGGGGAATCGGCATCGCTGGTCAGATACTCGACCCACTCCATCATCTCCCGCACCGAACCGCTGCCGACGTTGCCGCAGATGTAGGCGTCGCAGCCGAGCTGCTCGCACAGGTCCATGAACTCGTGCGTGCCGAAGTGGTTGTTCTCCACCACGCCGCCCCAATGGGTGTTGATCATCGCGGGGCGTTGGTCGCGCGGGCCGATGCCGTCCTGCCAATGATACTCATCCGCGAAACAACCGCCCGGCCAGCGCAAGACCGGCACTTGGGTTTGTTTGAGCGCGGCCACCACGTCGTTGCGGATGCCGCGGGTGTTCGGGATGGAACTGTCCTCGCCCACCCAGATGCCTCCGTAGATGCCGCGTCCCAGGTGTTCGGCGAAATGACCGTAGATATTTCGGCTGATGGTCTGTTTGCCTTGATCGGCGTGGATGACGAGGCGCGGGGCGGGGGGAACATCCTGCGCTCCAGCGGCCAGATGCAGGGCCAGGATCGTCAACGCGGTGGTGATTGGTTTCCGGTTGTTCATGGGTTTGGTTTTTCAATTCTTCGTGGCGGCCCGGCCGCCGGAGTGCCGCCCTCACGCGGTTGTCGGGCAGCGCGGCAGGCATGGCCCACACGATGTCGCCACGCGCATCCGCTGGCAAGAAAACTGTGCGGCGCCGGGAGGCATTCAGGCACCGGACAATGCGGCAACAACGGGTTTCATTCTCCCCGCCAAGGTGATGGCTCGGCACGGGTCATGCCGCATACGGCTTCCTGTTGCGGGCTTTGCAAACAAATCCCCGACTGCGGGCGGGATCAGCGGAACGGCCAAAGCGCCAAGTGCGGGCGACGACCGCAAACGCAGGTCCGCGTGGCCCTACCGGCTTGCTCCCGGCTCCGGTGGAGTCATACTCCCGCCATGATAGGCAACAGCTTTGATTCTCCCCGGTTTTCATTCGTTCTATTGGCGCTGGTCATTGGGGTGCTGGGCATCTGGGAGGGTGTTTGGAAGTGTATCGCCATGTGGAAGAGCGCGCGTAACAGCCAACTGGCCTGGTTTATTTGCATCGCCGTGTTCAACACCGTCGGCATCCTGCCGATCATTTATTTGATCGGATTTCAACGCAACCGCACCCCCGCGTGAATGCCGCCCTGCCGGCTACCGCTTTTTGTCAGCGGGCCGGCGTTGCGGTCGTGCGTCAGGCAACGCGTCTCGCGGCCGAGCGAAGCGCAATCAACTGCTTCATCACCTGGGACAAGTTGCCGGTCCACTCCGCAACACCGAAGGTGTCATGGAGCTGACGATAGAGCGCGTAAAGTTGTTGGTAAACGGCGTGCGCTTTCGGGTTGGGTTTGAAGACGCGCGGTTTGAGGCCGGTCATCGCTTTCTGCGCTGCGGCGTAGTTCCGGTGCGCCCCGGCCACGACCGCGCCGGCGATGGCCGCGCCCAGCGCGCAGGTTTGCGCGGAACGGCTGACCTTCATCGGGCGACCGGTGACGTCGGCGTAAATCTGCATGACCAGCGGGTTCTTCTCCGCGATGCCGCCGCAGTTGATGATTTGTTTGACCGGGATGCCGTATTCCTCGAAGCGGCGGATGATCGTCAACGCGCCAAACGCGGTCGCTTCGATCAATGCCCGGTAGATTTCCGCCGGCGTGGTGTAGAGGGTTTGGCCGAGCAACAGGCCGGTGAGTTGTTGGTCCGCGAGGATGGTGCGATTGCCGTTGTTCCAATCCAGCGCAAGCAGGCCGCTCTCGCCGGGTTGGAGTTTGGCCGCCGCCGCCGTGAGCGCCGCGTGCGTGCCCGCCGGCCCGCCGGGTTGGAGATAATTCACGAACCAATTGTAAATGTCACCCACCGCCGCCTGGCCGGCTTCCAGTCCGTGATACCCCGGCAGAATGCTGCCCTTGACGATGCCGCACAACCCCGGCACATCGGCCAAGGCCCGCCCTGCGGGAACGACCATCATGGTGCAGGCACTGGTACCGATGATCTGGGTCATCGTGCCAGGTCCGATGCCGCTCCCGACGGCGCCGAGATGCGCGTCAATGGCGCCCACGGCCACGGGAATGCCCGCCGTCAAACCGGTGCGGCGCGCCCAATCCGCCGTCAAACCGCCGACCGCACGGTCAATCGGATGCGCCCGGGGTCGCAGCCGGGCGCGTAGCGCCGCCAGTTCTGGATCCAATTTCCCGAGGAATCGGGCGTCCGGGTACCCGCCCCAATCATCGTGGTACATCGCCTTGTGGCCGGCGGCGCAAACGCCCACTGTCAATTGATCCGGATGCTCCGTCCCGGTCAGCATGGCGGGGATGTAATCCGCGCACTCCACCCAGGTATGGGCGGCGGCGAACACCGCCGGCGCGGTGCGGCGGCAGTGGAGAATCTTGCTGAAGAACCATTCGCTGGAATAAGTGCCGCCGCATTTGGCGAGGTATTGCGGGCGGAGCCGGCGGGCCATTTGGGTGATCTCGGCGGCCTCGGCCACGCTGGTGTGATCTTTCCAAAGCCAGGCTTGGGCGGCGGGGTGCCGGGCGAACTTACGCTGGAACGCGAGTGGTTGCCCTTGGGCATCCACCGGCAACGGCGTGCTGCCGGTGGCGTCCACGCCAATGCCGATGACCTGTTCGGGTCGGAATCCCCGCACGTTTTTCCGCGCCGCCGCGAGCGCCTGCCGGATCGTGATCGCGGCGCCCTTGACGTAGTCCGCCGGATTTTGCCGGGCGAGGTTGGGATCGCGGGAAAGAATCACGCCTTCCGAGCCGGTTTCATAACCCCAGACGGCGGTGGCGATTTCCCGGCCGTTGGCGGTGTTGACGATGAGGGCGCGAACCGAGTTGGTGCCGTAGTCCAGGCCAATGGTGTAGGTAGCAGGCATAATTACAGGTGACGGTTAACGGTGTGGGGTGGGCGAAACCCGCCGCAGGGCGTTTGCCGGTCGGCGGCCAGAGCGACAGGTTTCATAAAGCATGGAGTCATTCCAAACGCCGCCCGGGTCCGCCCGCCACGCGGCGAAGCGGCGCGCCCCGGGATAGCCCGTTGCTGTTCGATGACGCCGCCAGCATGGACTGCCTACGCCCCGGCCGTCAACCTCGTGCGCAATTGATGAAAAATGATTACTGGCCTCGGGCGGGGCGTTTGGGCATTTTTTCCGGGACTTTTATGAGACCACTGCTCATTACCGGCGTCGCGCTCGCTCTCCTGTTGATTTCTCCCGCCAGTCCCGCGGCGGAAAAACCGGCGCGCATTGACGCGCGCATGATGCGGCATCCGGATGTCTCGGCCACGCAGATCGCTTTTGTGTACGCGGGCGATATCTGGGTCGCCCCTAAAACCGGCGGGGAAGCCGTGCGCCTGAGTTCGCCGCGTGGGGAGGAATCTTTTCCCAAGTTTTCACCGGACGGAACCCGCCTTGCTTTCAGCGGCAACTACGATGGGAATCTCGACATCTATGTGATGCCGGTCACCGGCGGGTTGCCCCAACGCCTCACCCACCACGGCGCGCCCGACCGGATGGTGGGCTGGTACCCGGACGGACGGCACATCCTCTACGCCACGACCATGACCAGTTACAAGGACCGCTTCAACCAGCTTTACAAAGTGCCGGCGGAGGGGGGCCTGCCCGAGAAACTGCCCATGCCCTACGGCGAGTTCGGCGCGATTTCGCCGGACGGCCAAACCATCGCCTACAATCCCATCAGCGTGGATTTCCGCACTTGGAAACGTTACCGGGGCGGCATGAATCCCGATCTCTGGTTGTTCGATCTCACCACCTTCAGGGCCCGCAACCTCACGCAATCCGAGGCGTCCGAATCCATTCCGATGTGGCATGGCCGCACGCTCTATTTCTTGTCCGACCGGGACGCGAACAAACGCTTCAACCTCTGGGCGGCTGACATTCAACAGGGGAAATTCCGGCAGGTCACGTTCTTCACGGATTACGACGTGCATTTCCCCAGCATCGGCCCGGAGGACATCGTGTTTGAGAACGCCGGGCGGTTGTATCTGCTGGACCTCAAAACGGAGAAGTACCGGGAGGTGGAAATCACCGTCACCACCGACCGCGCCACGTTGCGGGCCCGGCTGGAAAACGTCTCCGGCCTGCTGCAAACCGCGACCCTCTCGCCCGGCGGGAAACGGGCGGTGTTTGAGGCGCGCGGCGATCTTTTTTCCGTGCCGGCGGAACATGGCGTGGTCCGCAACCTCACCCGGAGCAGCGGCGTGGCCGAGCGTCATCCTGCCTGGTCGCCCGATGGCCGGCTGATCGCCTATTTCAGTGATCGCACCGGCGAATATGAATTGACCGTGCGCAACGCCGCGCGCAGCCCCGAGGGCGACGACGAGGAGCGCACGCTCACGCAGCTGGGCCCGGGATACCGGTATCAGCCGCAATGGTCGCCGGATTCGCAGAAGATTCTGTGGATTGACCAGACCATGCGCATTTCCGTGTATGACTTCGCGACCGGCACCAATCGCGTGATTGATCAACAACGCTGGATGTATCACGGCGCGCTGAGCCGCTTCCGCGTGAGCTGGTCGGCGGACAGCCGCTGGATCGCTTACGCGGCGGACCAGGAAAACCGCAACTCGGCCCTCGTGCTGTATGATTATCCCAACGGCAAACGGCACGAGGTCACCGCCGGTTTTTACAATGACGAGGACCCGGTGTTCGATCCCGACGGGAAATACCTGTTCTTCCGCACGGGCCGCACCTTCGCGCCGAATTACAGCGACTTGGACAGCACGTGGATCTACGCGAACACCCGCAATCTCGCCGCCGTGCCGCTGCGCAAAGACGTCCCGTCACCCCTCGCCCCGCGCAACGACGAGGAACCCGAAAAAAAGAAGGAAGACGAGAAGAAGTCCGACGAAAAGAAAGACGACCCGGCCCCGGCCAAGAAAACCGAGCCCGCCGAGAGCGAGCAGAAACCGGAAGCCAAGCCCCCCCCCGACACCAAGCCGGATGCGAAAGAAACCGCTCCCGCCGCCGACAAGCCGGCGGAGAAAAAGGAGGAGAAGAAGAAGGACGACAAAAAACCGAAGCCGGTGGAGATTGATCTCGACGACTTTGAACAACGCGTCGTGATTCTGCCGACCAAGGCGGGGCGTTACGCTGACCTGCGCGCCGTCGCCGGCAAATTGCTTTATCGCTGGCTGCCGCGCACGGGCGCCGATGGCACAGCCAGTCCGCTGGAATTCTTCGATCTCGAAAAGCGCGAAGTGAAGCGCGTCATTGACGATGTGGACGGGGTGGAATTGGCCGCGGACCGCGCCAAACTGCTGGTATGGAAGGGCAAGACCTACGCGATCATCGAACCCAAGGAAGGCCAGAAATGGGACAAGAAACTTGCCACCGGCGGATTTGAAGCCGCGGTGGATCCGCTGGCCGAGTGGCAGCAAATCTTCAACGACGCCTGGCGGTTGCAACGGGATTTCTTTTACGACCCCGGCCTGCACGGGGTGGATTGGGCGGCGATGCGCGAGCGTTACGGGAAACTGCTGGCGGACGCCGTCACGCGCTGGGACGTGAATTACGTGATCGGCGAGTTGATTGCCGAGTTGAACTCCTCCCACACCTACCGCAGCGGCGGCGACACAGAGAAATCCGCCGTGCGCGCGGTGGGGTATCTCGGTTGCGATTTCGCGCTGACGAACGGCGCGTATCGCATCGCCCGCATCATCAATGGCGCGCCGTGGGACAGCGAAGTGCGGTCGCCACTGCTCCGACCGGGCCTCACCAACATCCAGGAGGGCGATTATTTGCTCGCCGTGAATGGCGAACCGTTGGAATTGGACAAGGATCCTTGGGCCGCCTTCCAAGGTTTGGCGGATAAACCGGTTTTCCTGACGGTGAACCGTCAACCGACCTTCAAAGGCGCGCACGAAGTGCTGGTGCACACCTTGGCCAGCGAGGCGCGGCTGCGCAATCTGGCTTGGATCAACGAAAACCGGTTGCGGGTGGAAAAACTCAGCGAAGGCAAGATCGGCTACGTCTATGTGCCGGACACCGGCCAGAACGGTCAGAATGAACTGGTCCGGCAATGGCGCGGCCAGGTGACGAAAGCGGGCTTGATCATTGACGAACGATTCAACAGCGGCGGGCAGATCCCGGATCGCTTCGTGGAATTGTTGAACCGGCCGTTGCGGAATTTCTGGGGTGTCCGCGATGGGCAGGATTGGTCCTGGCCATCGGTGGCCCACTTTGGGCCCAAGGCGATGCTGGTGAACGGATGGAGCGGTTCGGGAGGCGATGGTTTTCCGTATTACTTCCAGCAATCCAAGCTCGGGCCGCTGATCGGCCAGCGCACGTGGGGCGGGTTGATCGGGATAACCGGGGCGCCGCTGCTGGTGGACGGCGGCAGCATGACGGTGCCCACCTTTGGCATCTACAACACGAAAGGCGAATGGATCATCGAAGGTTACGGCGTGGACCCGGACATCGCTGTGGTGGATGATCCCGGCGAGATGGCCAAAGGCGGCGATCCGCAGCTCGAACGCGCGGTCTTTGAAGTGATGAAAGCCATCCGGCAAAACCCGCCCCCGACGGTGAAGAAACCCAAGTATCCCAACCGGGCCAATTAAGCCGGGAGGCGGGCGGGCGCGCGGGAATCTGCTTCCCGTCGGATTTAAGGCGCGTTATATTGCCGCCGACGAGAGCGCGCGTATGAAAACCGCCCCGATCCGCCCCGCCGCTGTGGCCGGACAATTTTATCCCGCCCACGCTCCGGCGTTGGATCAGATGTTGGATGCGTTTCTGTCCGCGGCGCGCCCGAGCCGGACGGCAAATCCAAAAGCCGTGATTGCGCCGCACGCGGGTTACATTTATTCCGGCCCGATTGCGGGCAGCGCCTTCGCGCCCTGGCGCCCGGTGGCCGGTCAAATCCGGCGCGTGATCCTGATTGGCCCGTCGCATCACGTTTATTTTGCCGGCCTCGCCCTGCCCGCGGCCGCGCAGTTTGCCACACCGCTGGGCAACGTCCCGGTGGATGCGGACGCGGTCGTGCAACTGCAAAAATTGTCATCAATCCGGATCTTCGATCCCGCACACGCGACCGAGCACGCGCTGGAAGTTGAGCTGCCCTTTTTACAACGGACATTGCGCGATTTTCAGATTGTGCCCCTGGTCGTGGGCGAAGCCGATGACGCCGAAATCAGCGAAGTCCTCGAACTCCTGTGGAGCGGACCAGAAACGCGCATCGTCGTCAGTTCGGATCTCAGCCACTACCACGGATACGCGGCGGCGCAGCAATTGGACCGGACCACGGCGGCGCACATCGAAACGCATCAAGCTGCGGCGTTGACCGGGCAGCACGCCTGCGGTTATCGCGCCATCCGCGGTTTGCTGCGCGTCGCCGAACGGCGCGGTCTCCGCGTCGAGACCGCCGATCTGCGCAATTCCGGCGACACCGCCGGCTCGCGGGACCGGGTGGTGGGTTACGGCGCGTTTCTCTTTGGCGAACCATCCTGACACGCGAACGGCGTTCCCCTCAACATGAGTCAAATTCTCTTTGGCATTGATCAAATCCTGGCCGAGCCAGGCGGGTTGTCCGGACGTATTGGGTTGGTGACCAATGACGCGGCGCGACCTGCGCGGGAAACCGCCACCCCCACCCGTGCGGCGTTGCAACGCGCCGGCGTGCAACTGGTCCGCCTGTTTTCCCCGGAGCACGGCCTGGGCACCAACGCCGCCGATGGCGCGGCGGTGGCCAATGGCACGGACGCCCTCACCGGCCTGCCCATCGTCAGCCTGTACGGCAAACGTCTGCGTCCGCCGCCGGAAAGCCTCGAGGATTTGGACGCGGTGGTGTTTGATATTCCCGACATCGGGACCCGTTTTTACACCTACATTTGGACGTTGTCCCATGTCTTGGAAGCCTGCGCCGAAGCCGGGGTGTTGCTGGTCGTGCTGGACCGACCCAACCCGTTGAGCGGTGATTTGGCGGCGGCGGAAGGTCCGCTGCTCGATGTGCCGCGCTACGGCAGTTTCCTGGGCCGCGCGCCGATGCCCATTCGCCATTCGCTGACCGTGGGGGAGCTCGCGCACTGGTGGAATGCGGAATGGCAGCTCAACGCGCGGCTGGAAGTGGTCCCGTGCCAGGGCTGGTCCCGGGCAATGCACTGGCCGGACACGGGCTTGCCTTTTTGCCCCACCTCGCCGGCCATCACCAGTCATGCCGCCGCGCTCTGGTATCCCGGCCTGGGTTTGTTTGAGGCCACCAACCTGAGTGTAGGCCGCGGCACCGAGTTCGCCTTCCAAGTGGTCGGCGCGCCGTGGTTGAAATCGCGGGCCGTTGCCGCCCGGCTGAACGCCCTCGGATTGCCGGGTTTGCAGGCGGCGCCGTTCGATTTCACCCCCCGATTACCGCCGCACGCCGCAGTGCCGTGCCGGGGCGTGCGCCTGCACCTGACCGAAATTCCCGTCGTCCGGTCGGTCTGCGCCGGTTTGCATCTGCTTGCGGAGATCATGCAGAGTCACGAGGAATTCTTCAGTTGGGCGCCGTATCCGACCGCGGCGAATCCCACCGGGGAAGGGCATTTCGAGCGGTTGATCGGGCGGGACGGAATTCGGGAAACCCTCGGACAAAAATCCGACGGCCTCGCCGAATCCATTCGTACGTGGACCGCCGCGCCGGAATGGCGGGAGCGGGTGAGCCCGTTTCTGCTTTACGCTTGAACCGGTTGCCGGGCTTCCCGCTCCAGGGAAAGTTGCCGGCGCACGTGATCGAAGAATTCCTCCGCCACGATGTAGCCCACGCAATTCGGCGCGCCGCACCGGCAGGGATGGTCGCGGTATTCGGAAAGATCGTAACCGTAGTTGAAGGTCAACTCCTCGCCGGGCTGCAGATCGCGGAGCGCCAGAATCCACACCTCGCCCGCCTCCTCGTCCAATTCCGTTTCGCAATTCGGCGCGCAACTGTGATTGAGAAAGCGGGCCGGATTCCACTCCACGCTGCCATCCAGATCGTATTGGTCGTCGAGGGTGAAAATGTAGGGATTCTCCGCCTCGCACCGCCGCAGGGATTCCGCCTTGGTGATTTTTTCCCCCACGTATTGAATCAATTTCGTGCCGGCGGGGATGGCCCGGCGGGCAAACCCGCCCGTGCCGTGAATGCGCGAACGCCGGAACGTGATCAGTTCCGTTTCGCCCACCACTTCATCGCTTTTCGTTGTTCTCGTTGCCACTGTCGTGCTCATGCGGACAAGGAATCTGCCTCAAAGTTGCGCGATGTCGAATTCAGATTTGCGCGGCGCCGGGCAAGGCAGGTTAACACTGTGGTTTTCGTGGCGAGGTTTCCGTCTTGTTTTCCGTTTCCAAAAACATTGCCGTCGGGTCACGGGGAAGCGACGTCCGAGGTCACCGGTTTTGGCGCGCCAAGAGGTTGCATCGTCAACGGATCGCGCAACGGCAATTCAAGGAAACGTTGCGGCGCGAAGTCCTGCAGGCGCACGGGGTGATTGGGATGGCCCTGGAGGATATTGGTCTTTTGGCCAACCGTCAGAATGACGAGTTGATTCGTTTGCAACACCCGTTGCGCGGCGCGCTGCACGTCCGCCTGCGTGACCGCTTCCATCCGCGCGCGGAACTGCTGCCAGAACGCCGGATCGCGCGCGTAACGGCCGGTGAATTCCTCCTGGGCAAACAAGCCGGCCACCTGCGCCTTCGAGGCGAAGGTGCGCGGGAAACGATCAATGAACCCGCGTTTGGCGGTGTGCAATTCCGCCTCGGTCACCGGCTCGGCGATCATGCGCCGCAGTTCATCCAGCACAATCGAGGTGGCGTAAGCCACAGTGCGCGGTTTGGTTTGAAAAGCCGCGGTGAAAGTGAGCGGGTAATAGACGCCGCCCGGCAACCCCGATCCCGCCGCGTACGCCAGGCCCTCCTCCGAACGCACGCGGTTCATGATGCGCGAGGTGAAACCGCCGCCGCCCAGAATGTCGTTCATGACGATGCACGCGAAGTAATCGGGATCATCGCGCCGGATGCCGGGCAGGAGCACGGAAACGCGGGCTTGGTTGACGTCTTTGTCCACCAGATACACGCCCGGCGGGGCGAAGGTGGTATTCGTGGGCACGGGCGGCGGCGGCCCTCCGGAAAAAGGCCAGTCGGCAAACAGTTGTTCCAGCTTCGCCACGAAGGCGTCGCGCTCAAAATCACCGCTGGCGGCGACGATGAAATTCGAGGGTGTGAACCATTGCTGATGAAACGCGTGCAAATCCGCCGCCGTGAGACGCTCCACGGAGGCGGCCGTGGCGTAGCGGTTCAACCAGAAGCCTTCGCCAAAGGCCAGAAAGCCGGCTTCGCGTTGTTCGATGGCGCCGGAATCGTCGTTGCGCTGCTGCATCGCCTGCAGGATTTGCTGTTTGCGCAGGGCGATTTTATCCGCCTGAAACCGCGGTGTGGCGAGGACTTCGCGGAGCAGGGTCAACCCCTCGTCCACGTCTTTGGAAAGCAGGTTCAAGCTGACGCTCCCTTGCGTGTCACCGATGCCGGAGTTCAGCACCGCGGCCAGAAAGGCCAGCCGTTCTTCGAGGGCCTCGGCGGTGTGGGAACGCGTCCCGCCCCGCACCAGGAGATACCCGGTCAGGCTGGCCAACCCGGCCTGATCCGTCCGCTCCAGGTATTCCCCCACCCGCACCAGCACCGCCACGTTCACGAGCGGCAGATCACGATCCGGCACCACGTAAGCAATCGGCCCGCTCCGCAGCGGCACCCGGAAATCAGCCGGCGCCGGCGGTTCGTAACGCAATGGGGGAAAGGTCAGTTGCTCGGGCCGGTCAGGAATCGGTTGGGCGGGCGGAATGGCGGGCGTTTGGGCGCGCGCGCCGGTCACGTCCAATCCGGCCAGCAGCGCGCCGAGTCCAAATGCGGCCACAAACGAAGGGAGGCGGACGAATAATTTCACGGGACAGCGACGGGTACGGCGGCGGGTTTGCGGGTGTAGGTGGCCACCGAACGGTTTTCCTTGGTAAAATACTGCTTCGCCACGCGCCGCACGTCGTCGGCGGTCACCGCCTGATATTTCGGACCGGCATGGTTGATTTCCTGCCAGTCACCCAATCCATCCAGAATCAGCAGTTGCATGAGGATGGAGTTATTGGACGTGAGCCGCCGGTATTCGGCGGCGGCAAAATTATTTTTGACCTTCTGCAATTCCTCCGCCGGCGGGTCCTGCTCCTGAAGGATCGCGATTTCGTCGTAAATGGCCTGCTCGACTTCCGCCGGCGTGTGTCCTTCGCGCGCCTCGCCGCCTGCGTTGAACAGACCCGCCCATTTGCGTGAAATCTGGTCCGCGTAAACCTGTGTGGCCACTTCGCGTCCCAACACCAGTCCCTTGTACAACCGCCCGGTCCGCGTGGCGAGCAGTTGGGCGAATATCTTGAGCGGATACGCGTCGCGATGGCCGAACGGCACGGTGTGCCAGACGATGTCCACTTGGGGATTCGCCTCGGCCTCGGCGTACATCCGTTTTTCCGCCACCGGTTTGATTTCCAGCGTCACCACGTCCGGCGGCGGGTTGGTGCCGCGGGGGATGCGCCCGAAATAATGCTCGGCCAACGCCACGGCATTCGTGGCCGCAAAATCCCCCACCAAGACCAGCGTGATATTTTGCGGGAAATAATACGCGGCGTAAAACGCATCCGCCTGCGCTTGGGAAATCGCGGGAATATCCGACGGCCAGCCGACCACCGGCCACCCGTAGGGATGCGACGCCCAGATCAGCGCGTTGAAGCTTTCCTCGAATTTCCCCAAAGGCGTGGCTTCGGTGCGCAGCCGACGTTCCTCAAACACCACGTCGCGCTCGGCGTAAAACTCGCGAAACACCGGACGGAACAGACGCTCGGATTCCATCCACATCCACAGCTCAAGTTTGTTGGCCGGCACAGTGATGAAATAGGCGGTCATGTCCTCGCTGGTGAAGGCGTTCATGCCCGATGCGCCGGCGGTGGTGTACACGCGGTCAAACTCGTTCGGGACGAGCAGTTGCCGCTGTTCCTCCACGAGTTGTTGAAACGCCGCCGCCAGTTCCCGCCAGCGCGGCGTGTGGTTCTCCGGCTTTTCCAAATCGTCAATCTCCCCCCGCCGCCAGGCCGCGCGCATCCGGGATTCCTCCGTGCGCATCAAGTCGCGCACCCGTTCCTGTTCGGCAATGAGTTCCAAATCGCGCCGGGCATCCCGCGTGCCGAGCGTGGGCGTGCCTTTGAACATCATGTGCTCAAACAGATGGGTGATGCCGGTGATGCCGGGCCGCTCGTTGGCGCTGCCCACATGCGCCACCCAACCGCCCGCAATCGCGGGTTCATCCCGCCGTTCGACCAGCAGCATCCGCATGCCGTTGGAGAGGATGTGTTCCTGGACGGGCACCTGTTGGGCGCCGAGCGGGGGAAGCGCAATGAGCCATCCGCCCAGCACCAGCCAGCCCCAGTTTCGCCCGGCTGGTTTTGTCCGCCGGAGCAGCCGGCGACCATCGAAGCTGCGCGGCAAGGCGTTCATTGAAGCAAATCCTCCAGGGTGGTCACGCTGGCCTGCATCTGTTTCACGATGGGCTGCGCCCGGACCAGCGCGTTTTGCTGGGTCTGGCCGGTGAAGGATTCCATCGTGACGCGCACGGCGGCAATGGGGTCGCCGTTACGATCGCGCAAGGGCAGGATGACGGACACGTTTTTGCGGTCTTTGACGTAATACGGCGTGCCTTCCTTGATGACCGCCATTTCGGTGGTCCCGCCGGTCTTCCCCACGTCGGCCGCGTCCCGGCTGGCCACCACTCGCGGCAACGCCACGTCGCCATGGATGGCGTGAATCTTCAACCCTCGCAGGCGCGGGTATTTGGTCAGCGCATCGCGCACCAGCTTTTGCGCCAGCATTTCCGCCGCCGTGTAGGTGATGCGCGTGTCCGCGAAATAACCGACGGAATCGGATTTGGTCCAAAACCCGATGCGTCCGCGCGCGAAGGAGGTGTCGCCCAGCGGGGGGATGACCTCCCGCCCGTTGAGTTGGCAGCGGATTTGCGTGCCCTTGCATTCAACCTGCAACTCATGCCAGGTCCCGGCGGGAATTTCAATCGGCGGTCCGATGGGCGCGCTGCGCTGCCCATCCACCACCTTGTAAAAGCGGAACGTGTTGTCGAACACACTGGCTCGAACGACGTAAAAATTGCGTTCATCCTTGAGCCGGAACACCATGCCCGCCATCTGATCGCGCGTGCCGCGCACGACCTTGAAACGCGTGGTCAGCGTAAAGTCCGTGAACGTTTCGCCCTCGTAAACCAGGAGGGGAAAATGTTCGTCGGTGGGGTCTTGGGAGAGTTGAGCCAGCACGGCGCGGCGGGTGACGACCGGCGCTTTGCCGCTGAGCGGCGCCAACAACGGCGGCACTTCGTCCAGGACAATCCGCCAGTCGGGCGGGCGGCCTTCGCCGGCGAGGAGGGCGCGAAACCCGGGCGGGGATTTATCCGGCGGGAACTTGCTGAAATCAAACGTCAGTTCCGCCGCCGCAAGGGGCAGCGTCAGCGCGGCCAAAATCACCAGTGGAAAATGTCGCATTGCCCCGGAGAGTAACACAAGCCGGCAGGGCGACAAGGGGATTGCAGGCGGCGACCGTTGCCTCGGCACTCGAGTTTTTTCTGTCGTGAAGCCGCGTGCGGCCCCGGCTCTGGAGATGTGTCAACTTTTGGATTCGATGCGGCCGTGGCCATAAATCTTGCCTCGGAACGGTCAGCTCAACATGCTCCCGCCATGCGAACACTTCCGTTCCTGGCGCTTATGACTTTTGCAAACCTGCTCTTCGCTCCGGCTGCGACGCCTCAACCCGGGCCGCTCCTCCCGCCCGGCGACCAAATGTTGGACGCCTATTTCCGCGCGGAAACCGCGGCGCTCGCCCGGCGTTGTCTGGCGGATATTCAAACCCTCGACGATTGGCAGGCGAAACGCGGGGAGTATCGCCGTCAGTTGCAAGAGATGCTCGGTCTGTGGCCCTTGCCGGAGCGGACGGATTTGCAACCGGTCATTACCGGCAAACTCGAGCACGAGGGGTTGGTCGTCGAGAAGCTGTATTTTCAGGCTTCGCCGCGGCTTTATGTCACCGCCAATCTGTATCGCCCCCCGGTGGTGGAAAAGCCGTTGCCGGCGATTCTGTATGTGTGCGGGCACTCCCGACAGGCCACGAACGGCATCAGCTACGGAAACAAGACCGGGTATCAACATCACGGCGCGTGGTTCGCGCGCAACGGCTATGTGTGCCTGACCATTGACACGTTGCAGCTCGGCGAGATTGAAGGGCTGCACCACGGCACTTATCGCGAGGGGATGTGGTGGTGGAACACACGCGGCTACACCCCGGCGGGGGTCGAGGCGTGGTTTGGCATCCGGGCGCTGGATTATCTGTGCTCCCGGCCCGAGGTGGACCAGGAACGGCTCGGCATGACGGGCCGTTCGGGCGGCGGCGCCTACAGTTGGACGGTGGCGGCGCTGGATGACCGCGTCAAAGTCGTCGTCCCGGTGGCCGGCATCACGGATTTGCAAAACCAAGTCGTGGACGGATGTGTGGAGGGGCATTGCGACTGTATGTTTTTTGTGAACACCTATCGCTGGGATTTCCCGCTGATGGCCGCCCTGATTGCCCCGCGGCCGCTGCTCTTCAGCAATTCGGACAAGGACAACATTTTTCCGCTCGACGGGGTGATCCGCACGCATGCCCAGGTCCGGCGGATCTATCAACTTTATGGGCAAACCGCGCGCCTGGGGTTGTTGATCACGGAAGGGCCGCACGCCGATACGCAAGACCTGCAAGTGCCGGCGTTCCGCTGGTTCAATCGCTGGCTTAAAGCGGAGCAACCGCTCATCGAGATGGCCGCCACCAAACTCTTTTCGCCCGCGCAGCTCAAAGTGTTCGACACCCTCCCCGCGGATGCCATCAACACCCGGATTCACGAAACCTTTGGTCCACCGCCCTCCTCCGCAACGGGGCGCTCGCGCGATGCGGTGCTGGCCACGCTGCGCGCCAAGGTGTTTGCCGGCTGGCCGGAGGAAACTCGTCCGGTCCCGTTGGAGCTGTCCGCGCGGTCGGAAACCGCCGGACTGCGGTTGCAGGTAGCCGAATGGGAGAGTCAACCGGGAATCCGGCTGCCGCTGTACGTGCTGCAACATCCCAAAATCCGGCACCCGGAACGCGCCGTGCTCACGGTGTTGGATGAGGCCGAGTGGACCAACCTGCTCGCCGCCGTGCCTGCGCTGGGCGGCGGCGTGCCGAACGCGGCCACGGAGGCGTTGCGGGCGGAAATGTTGGCGGAAAAAACGGTGCGGATTTTTCTTCCGCCCCGGGGGATTGGCCCGACCACCTGGACCGGCAACGCGAAGCG
>Ga0255340_1001138_pt1 | contig 37128 bp, 30 predicted proteins | sample wastewater_treat_7_FD_192417 | JGI IMG/M metagenome (GOLD analysis project Ga0255340, IMG submission 192417) | Wastewater microbial communities from Lulu Island WWTP, Vancouver, Canada - plant10 | ecosystem: Engineered > WWTP > Wastewater > Unclassified | place: Canada: Vancouver, British... | reverse complement strand
CCACCTCTTCCCATCCCGAACAGAGAAGTTAAGCTCACCAGCGCCGATGGTACTGCTATACCAAGTGGGAGAGTAGGTAGCCGCCAACTTCAAGAAAGCCCCGACAGCATCAGTTGTCGGGGCTTTTAGTGTTTAGACCTGTATAGGCGTGATATTATTCCTTTTTGACTATTTTGTGGTTCTCATATATTTCTATTTGAAGCTTCAGATAACCCAATAGACCGATGGCTAAAATCAGAGAACCGGAGGAAAATTCTTTGAAGGTATTTTCTTTCGAAAAAAATCCTAACATCCCTGCAATAAAAAAGAGAGTTATTGTTACGATGGTGAATATGAAAATAACTTTTGCTTTTTTGGGATTTTGCCAAATTTTCTTTTCATAGCGCAAAGATGTTTTGGTGGAGTCTTGCAGGGCGGCAAAACTGAGAGTTAATCCGAATAAGATCAATACATTATTATAAGTTTTAAAAAAGAATTCCGTGTTTGAAAACAGATAATCGAAACCTCGGAAAAACGGCTTAAACAATAAAAATAATCCAATTAACAAAAATGGATATTGCAGGTAGCTCAGTAGATGAAATATTTGTTTGATATTTTTCATTTGTGCTTTATAGTATCAAATCTGATTTGGCACAAATTTAATAACATTCTATGACATGACGATCCCGTGTGGTAGAAAATGATTTGTCCGGAATATATTCTTTTTCAAGCTTGCTGTGGTTCTTCTAGGTCATTTCAAATGAATGTGGGCTGCCTTTTGTAATGCTGCCCGGGCTTTTCTATTTATTGTGGGAGGATACTTAGTGTTTACCTACAGGAATATTACGGTTCAAAGTTGCGGATAGCGATTTATCCGGGATGTATTGTTTTTCAGTAGCGGTATGGTTATCCCAGGTCATTTCGCATGTATGAATGTCATCTTTACTAAAATAAAGCTTATAAATTGCTTTATTACTGCCCTTTTCTGTGAGAATAAGACGGTTAGGGCCGTTAGATGTGACTTCTAGTATCTCTTTGTCTAGTCCGTCGGCAAAGGAAACACTTGTAAAAACATTGCATCTTGTACCGCCATTAATAAATCTTATACTTTTTTTGAGATAATCATTACCGGTAACTATTTCGTACCGGATCTTGCCGGACCATGGGCTAGCCCAGTCAAGATGGTATTCATTCTTTATCTCTTCAAGATAACTACAGGATGCCAGCATCAGTGACATCACAAGTAGAGAAAGTAGCCTTTTCATAATTGTATGATGTTATATTGTTACCTTATATAATAGATGCAATTATGATAGCAAACGCTGCATCGTGTAATAGTAATGCTCTCATCTACCGTAAGAAGCAGTGTAATTGAGTTCAGAACAACTCTTTTTCCTCGATCTATTTAGCGTAATGTCGGATATTTGGAGCGGCCTTCGTATAACATCCCGTAGCTCTCTTAAACTGTAAGGGTAATGCCGAGTGTGTCTAAAAAAAATCTCATTTCTCTTTGAGTTTTTGAGGCTGTTGCATATCTTTGTCGGTCAAACACACAAACCAATCCCTATGAAGAATCAGAAAAGAATCTTTCTGAGTGAGAAAGATATTCCCACACAGTGGTACAATATTGTGGCGGATATGCCTGAAAAGCCTCTGCCGATCCTTAATCCTAAAACCAAGGAACCCGTCACCGTTGACGACCTTGCGGTTATTTTCAACAGGGCGTGCTCAGAACAGGAACTCAACCAAACCGATGCATTCATCGACATTCCCGAAGAGGTAAGGGAGATGTATAAATACTTCAGGCCCACTCCTCTTGTGAGGGCTTACGGACTTGAAAAGGCACTCGACACTCCGGCGCACATTTACTTCAAAAATGAAAGCGTGAGCCCTATCGGCTCCCACAAACTCAATACTGCACTTGCACAGGCATATTACTGCAAGCAAGAGGGTGTAACCAATGTGACTACGGAGACCGGAGCCGGTCAATGGGGTGCGGCGCTTGCTTATGCCGCAAGAGCATTCGACCTCGAACTGGCAGTCTATATGGTCAAATTGAGTTATCATCAGAAGCCCTACAGACGCTCGATTATGCAGACTTACGGTGCGCAGGTAATAGCATCTCCCAGCATGAGTACCCGTGCCGGCAAGGACATAATTACAGCACATCCCAACCATCAGGGAAGTCTCGGCACAGCTGTATCGGAGGCAATCGAACTGGCGTTGATGACTCCCAATTGCAAGTATGCGCTTGGTAGTGTGCTCAACCATGTTGCTCTCCACCAGACGGTTATAGGCCTTGAAGCTGAAAAGCAAATGGAGATTGCAGGAGAATATCCCGATATAGTGATCGGTTGCTTCGGCGGAGGATCCAATTTCAGCGGCATAGCTTTTCCTTTCTTGCGTCATAATTTTAAGAATGGGCACAAGACCCGTTTCATTGCAGCAGAGCCGGCCTCCTGCCCGAAACTTACCAAAGGAGTTTTCAAATATGATTTCGCCGATGAGGCGGGATACTCTCCCTTACTTCCCATGTACACACTGGGTCACAATTTCACACCTGCCAATATCCATGCAGGCGGATTGCGTTACCATGGTGCAGGTACAATTGTGAGTAAGTTTCTCCAGGACGGTGTGGTTGAAGGAATGGATATTAAGCAGCTTGAGACATTTGATGCTGCCACTCTTTTTGCAAGAGTGGAGGGCATTGTTCCGGCTCCGGAGTCTTCACACGCCATTGCGGCCACTATCAGGGAAGCTGTCAGGGCAAAAGAGGAGGGTCTATCCAAGACAATTCTCTTCAACCTTTCCGGTCACGGTCTTCTTGATATGGCTGCCTATGACCTTTATATCGCAGGCGATTTGGTAGATTACGAACTCTCAATTGAGGATGTCCGCAAATCTATGGGAGGATAGACTCTCCTGTTTGTCAGGCAAACATCGGTTTTACCACTCCGAAGAGCAAATAAGCTATCACGAAGGTAACGATTATGTTGAAACCCTGTGCGCAGAGGAAAGACCATAGAATTCTACGATTTTCTCTGGAGATGATCTCTTTCAGTCGTGTGCCGAGCCCTATGCAGACAAAAGCAAGCGAGAAGAAGAGATTTGAGAAATTCTTAGCTACACCGGGTTCGAGGAGTTTGCCTTTGCTGTCGGAAGTAAAAAGGCCGTTGGCTTGAAAGATGCTGAAGATCAGCGAAGCCAGTACGAAACCTATTATGAATTTGGGGAATTTTTCCCAAACAATACCGATAGAAGGGCGCTGTGAAGCGCCTTTTCCGCTTTTTGCGGAGATATAAATGGCAATAAAGAAAGCAACCACGCCGATGAGTACATTCTGAGCAGCTTTGATGATTATTGCACTCTGATTTGCGATTTCACTGTGGATGGCACTGGAAGCTGCAACTCCGGAGGTAGTATCCACAGTGCTTCCGATCCAGGCTCCGGCTACTTCCTGCATCAACTGAGTATCCTCAATCAGCAGCGGTAGTATCATATTTGCCAGCCAGGGCATCAGGTAGATCATAGCCACCACTACGATCAGTAGCACCGAAACTATGTAGGAGAGTTTCTTATCCTCACCTCCGGCAACTCTGGCGGCCGTTATACAGGCAGACACTCCGCAAATGGAGACTCCGCTCGAAAGGATCATCCCGCTTTTCTCGTCAACTCCGAACTTACGGGAAATCCAAAAAGCGAAAAACCAGACACTGGCCACCACAAGCACAGCCTGAATGAGACCAAATATGCCGGATTTCATCACTTCACTGAAAAGAATGGTGGCTCCGAGGCATACGACCCCTATTTTGATGAAAAACTCGCCTTGAATGGCGGGCTTCATCCATTCCGGAATCTTGAACAGATTACGGATCAAAAGACCCAATATCACAGAAAAGAAGACCGACTCAAGTCCATAATACTTGACTGACGGAATCTTGGCAATAAGTTGGGCTATAAGTGAAAGGGCGAAGATAACAATCAGTGAAGGAAGCATCCCTCTTAACTTGCGTCCCATAATCGCCTGTCCTACGTAGAGCACCACAAATACAATGACGAAGAGAATGCCGATCTGGCCCCAGGCAGCCCATGTAGTGAGAGTGGAGGGTACGCTTGGGATGAGTTCGGGGATAAGGAGTGCCACCAGAAGGAGCGGAATGCTCATCCAGACGGTTACCCAATCCTCTGTTCTGAGTTTTTCTTTTAATTTGCTCATTATTCAGGTTTTAGAACATGGCTGTTGCCATAAAGTTGAATAAGCTACCGTATGACTTGTCAGCGGTATATGAGAACTCTTTTAATGTGTAGTTGAACTGTAGACGAAGGTTTTTCCATGGCGTGTATAACAATCCGAGAGTGTAGTAGATCTCATTGTTGTCTAAAGCTTTATCCAATTTGAAGTAGTCCGCCCTGCCCAATGCCATAACTTTATCGGTAATCCAATATCCGGAAGTGAGGTAGGCTCCTTCCGATAGCATTTTGCCGGTGTGACCGCTTATATACTCGCTGCGACACATTATTTTATTGTTATCAAACGAGATTCCGCCGCCATATCTGGTAAGAATATTTCCTTCAATGTGATCTGCTTTGACGGTGCCGTTCTGATAATATCCTGCGATTGTAAGATACCTTATAGGTGAGATTTTTAGGCGGGCAATAAGATCTTTACGCCCGTCATCATCTCTTCTGTTGGTACCGTTACCGTTAAAGAGTCCGATATCATAACTTATGAGGCTGTGATTCTCACGGTGTAACAGGCTTCCGAAGAGTTTGAAACCTATATCACGGCCTGAGGTATTTATACCGGTAACGTCGCTGCCGCTCCTCGCCATTTTCTCCACCGGTAAAGAATATTCGATCATTTCAATTGTTGTAGGGCTGTAATCGGTATTTTCAATGGTCAGAGGTATCTTGAACTGTCCTATTTGCATACCAAATTCCCTTACAGGGGAGTATCTCACCCACAACTCCAAAATACCGGGCGAACCTGCCATATTTACCATAAATTGATAATCGACCGTAGATTCATTTTTTTTGAAGAGATCTCCGGAAAGAGTAAGTACGGCACGTTTCAGGTAGAATGTATTGTCTCCTTCATCATCGATATTAAATCCTCCTTGGATATAGCCTTTAAACTTGAAATAGTCAATCTTGAGGCTGTCCTGTGCATTAAGCGCAAAAGAAGTGGCAAGCAGAGTGGCCACAAAAATAATTCGCAATAGTTTCACTTCTTTCATCTTTTAAGTTTCAAGGTGCAAGATATCAATAATAGCTCAATGAAAAGTGCTTTCTATGGATTATCTTTTAATAACAAGGAGATTTGTGATTGCATTTTCATTATAAAACCTTCTTTTAAGACGACATAAGCCTCTTATCCATAATCAATTAAGGATTCTTGGATATTTTATTTTTAAAAATTAAAAATAATTTCAGAAAAATTTGGATTATGAACAAAGGTTCATTATCTTTGTAGAAATTTTACAAATAACAAGAAGAAATTTATTAATAATTAAACATTTAAACCTACTATTATGGATACAATTCAAGACATTAATGTAATGCCGCGCATTGGTGATAAGGCGCCTGCATTCAAAGCCGTTACTACTCAAGGTAACATAAATTTCCCCGCTGATTTCGAAGGGAAATGGACAATCCTGTTCAGCCACCCCGCTGACTTTACTCCCGTTTGTACTTCGGAGTTCATGACATTTGCAACAATGCAAAAAGAATTTGATGATCTTAATTGTCAGCTGATCGGTTTGTCAATTGACGGTCTATACAGCCACATTGCCTGGTTACGTACCATCAAGGAAAAAATCGAGTACAAGGGAATGAAAAACGTGGAAGTTACTTTTCCGCTCATAGAAGACATAACTATGGAAATTGCTCAAAAATATGGCATGGTGCAACCGGGTGAAAGTACTACCAAAGCAGTTCGTGCAGTATTTTTCATCGACCCGAAGGGAATAATCCGCACGATTATCTATTATCCTTTGTCATTGGGACGCAATTTTAAGGAACTGAAACGCGTACTTATCGGTCTTCAAACAGCCGACAAATTTGGCGTTGCTTTGCCCGCCGATTGGCATCCGGGTGATGATGTTATCGTACCGACTGCCGGTTCTTGCGGAACGGCAAAAGCCCGTATGGAGGGTAAGGATGGAGAAATGACCTGCTATGACTGGTTCTTCTGTACCAAGAAACTTTCAAAAGAAGAAGTAGAAAAGAAACTATACAAAAAATAGTTGACTTAATTAACTTTCATAACCCGTACATATGTGCGGGTTATGATTAATATTTTATAGTAATAATGTCGAGACCTAAGAAATGTCGAAAAATACGAAGTTCACCGGAAGTGATGTGTTTCAAGCCGGTTGGAGTTCCGTTGAGAGACTTGGAGAGAGTTATTATCGAACACGATGAATATGAGGCGTTCAGATTGGCTGCTTACGACAGATTGTTGCAGGAAGAGGGTGCGGAGAGGATGGAAATTTCTCGACCCACTTTTACGCGAATCTATAATTGTGCAGTTCAAAAAATAGCACAGGCAATTATAGAGGGTAAAATTATAGACATCAATTGTTGTGAGGAAGTTCTTAAACAAATAAAAGGGAGTGATAATAGTGCCCTGTAATGCCTGTGAAGTAGATGTAATTTATTAACAATTTAAAATATGGAGTTTATATGCCACGATTTGATAAAACAGGACCGATAGGGGAAGGCCCGATGACCGGTCGCAAAATGGGAAAATGCAAAAATTTTGATGATAAAAAGGGTTTTGTTGAAGAGACGGAACTTGAGATTATAAATACCAACCAAGGACGAGGTATGGGCAGTGGTTTGGGCCGAGGTCGACGCGGATGCGGTGGAGGAATGGGAAGAACATCCGGACGCCGGTGCGGATCCGGACTGAGATCAGGAGCAGGTCCCGGTCGCGGAGATGGAAAATGCCGCGAATAATATTATTCAATATATGAAAATCCAACACAGACTTGAAGATAATAGGAGAGGATCTTTCTTCATTATGGATAAAGAGAGGCAGATTGCCGAACTAGATTACGACCTGAATAATGGTGTTTTAAATGCATATCATACCGGAGTTCGTCCTGAATTGGAAGGACAAGGCATTGCAGGAATGCTTTTCGATGAATTGGTAAAATACGCAAGAGATAGTAACTATAAGGTAATCCCCACTTGCTCTTATATACTGGTGAAATTCAGACGGAATCCCGAAAAATATAGCGATATCTGGTTTCGCATGGACAATGAACCCTCAGGCGCTTGTTGTGGGGTCAGACCCAAATAATTTTTAAGGATCCAATTATATCACAAAACATTTAAAATATTTAACGTAAAATAATTATGGAGAAAAAACGGATTATTGTTATAGGTGGTTCGGCTGCAGGCCCCAAAGCTGCTTCAAGAGCGCGTCGTCTGGATGAAAATGCCGAGATTACCATTATTCAAAAGGCCCCTGACCTCTCGATGGCTTCCTGCGGGTATCCCTATTATGTAGGTGGTTTCTTTGACGATCGCAACCAACTCTTGACCTCTCCGGCCGGAGTAGTTCGCGATTCCAAATTCTTTTGGAATGCTAAGCGAATTAAGGCTCTGGTAAATACGGAAGTTACCCAAATTGACAGAAAAAACAAGAGCGTAGAGTACAAAGATTTGGTTACGGGAGAAGCTGCTTCGTTGGCATACGACAAACTGATAATTGCAACCGGAGCTACTCCCCGCAAACCGCCTGTGCCGGGTGTTGATTTAAAGGGAGTTACCACGTTACAATCAATGGCTGATGCAGATTTCCTGAGACAAGTGGGAGATGAGGGCGAAGTCCAAAAAGCCGTGGTAATAGGCGGAGGTCTTATCGGTATTGAGACCTGTGAAGCTTTGCATCTGTCAGGAATCGAGGTTACACTCGTTGAGATGTTGCCGCAATTGCTTGCATTCCTTGATAAAGGCATGGCACGAATCGTAGAGAAATATGTTCAAACCAAGGTGAATTTAATTCTCCAAAACGGAGTTTCCGAGTTTCTTGGAGAGAATGGAAAACTAAAAGCAGTAAAACTTTCGGATGGTTCCGAAATAGCATGCGATATTGCAGTTGTAGCTACCGGAGTCAGACCCAATTCCGCATTGGCCAAAGAAGCAGGATTAACAATAGGAGAGTTTGGAGCCATTGAGGTTAATACCTATATGCAGACTTCCGATCCCGATATTTATGCCATCGGTGACTGTATTGAGATTCCAAACCTTATTTCCGGTAAAAAAGTTCACGCTCCTTTTGGGGACTTGGCCAATCTGCAAGGTCGAGTTGCAGGTACCAATGTGATAAATGGCAACACGGCACAGTTTCCCGGAACTATCCAAAGCGGTATCTGTAAAGTATTTGATTATGGAGTGGGCTCAACAGGACTTTCGGAACAAAATGCTGCCAGACACGGATTTGATAATATTGAAACGGTTGTAAATGCAAGTCCGGACAAACCTGGCTTCATGGGAGCCAAACTTCTGATTACCAAATTAATTGTCGATAAAACAACCAACCGTATCCTCGGTGCGCAGGTACTTGGCCCGGGCGATGTCGGCAAACAAGTTGCCACATGGGCGATGGCCATTAAAGGTAAACTTACAGTCGAGGATATGATAAATGCCGATTTGCCGTATGCTCCACCTTTCTCTTTGGCGATAGATCACAGCATTGCAACTGCACACATAATGCAAAACAAGTTGAATCGCCTTTTTGTAGGAATTACTGCAGAACAACTCAAAGAGAAATTGGATAAAAAGGATCCTATGTTTTTGTTGGATGCCCGTAATCCGAATGAATATGAAGCGCAAAAGCTTGGAATAGGGGAGACGCTGATCCCTCTCGGACAACTGAGAAATCGCTTGGCAGAATTACCTGCAGATAAGAATGCTGAGATCATCACCTGGTGTAAAATCTCCTTACGCGGATATGAAGCAGCGAGGGTTATTATGGCAAACGGGTATAAAAATGTAAAAGTACTCGAAGGCGGCCTTAATGCCTGGCCTTTTTAAGGTTTTAGATTGTTCTTATTAAAATAAAACCGGCGGCAGACTTTGCTCTGCCGCCGGTTTTGTCTATTCTGCTCAGTTCCACTCTTTTTCCGTGTGGAGTACATGTTGTGGGAAAGGAATGGTAATGTTGTTTTGCTTGAACTTTTTGAAGATATTTATTCTGACTTCACTTTTAACATTTTCGGCACGATATACATTGTCAACCCAGAAATAGACCACAAACTCCAAAGAATAACTTCCGAAGTCCGTCAAACGAACAAATGGTTCAGGATCCTTTAAGACACCTTTGTGTTCCTTGCAAGCCTCTTTTATTACCTTCATAGTTAAGTCTAAATCTGATGAATATGCAACCCCTACTTTTACATCAAATCTTGATTTATTGTCCGTATGTGTCCAATTCACGATTTTGTTTTTTGTCAACAAAGTATTGGGTAAAAGAATAAACTTATCATCTCTTGTAAGAACAAGCGTTGTCCTGATATTAATCTTCTCTACTTTACATATAAGACCATCTACATCAAGTATATCCCCAACCTTGATTGAAGAATCCATCAATATTATAATACCGGATACGAAATCGCTGAATAAGTTCTGTAAACCCAATCCAATACCAACCAATAAAGCAGCCGAACCGGCCAGTACAAATTTCAAATCAGTCCCAAGAATAGAAAGAAAAATCGCAAAACTTATTATATAAATAGCATATTTAATCAGGTTACTGAGAGAAAACTTTTTGCCTATGTCCAGTCTCTTAGATTTATAAATAGCTTTTTTGATGATAAATATAAGTAGCCAGCTTACTGCAAATAGAATTAGCAGCTCTATAACTATTGATACTGTAAGGTTGAATTTACTCTCAATATTAAGTATCGAGATGTCTAAAAATTCCTTTAAAGTTCTTTTTTCCATTTTATTATTATGAGGCAGAATTAATTATTGATCTATGCTTTTCTGTTTTTCAATGTTATTTGATCTCAATTTTCCTGTTGATATAGCTTCCGTAATCTTTCAAAATGGGTTTGTAATTAGTATCCATCAGCATGGAGCTTATCATAAAGTCGGCTGTCGAACGATTTACTGCCGTAGGGATATTGTAGAGTGTGGCAAGTCTGAGCAGAGCTTTGACATCGACGTCATGAGGCTGTGGTGTCATAGGGTCCCATAAAAATATCAGCATGTCCACCTTACCTTCGGAAATTAAAGCGCCCAATTGTTGATCGCCACCCAAAGGACCCGATTTAAGACGTTTCATCGAAATGGTTTCGTCCTGTTCGTTCCCCATCTTTTTCAAAAGAGTTTCATTAACCAACTTTCCTGTGGTTCCTGTGCAGATAAGGTCGTATTTTATCAGTTTCTTCCAATTCCATTCAACCCATTCAACCATATCGGCCTTACGATTGTCGTGGGCTACAAGGGCAATTCTTTTGATTTTTGTCATTACGGTAGTGTTTTAATTTTAATGCAAAATTAGGAACATATTCCAATTATTCCTATCAATTGCGGCAGTCAAAAAACTTTTATGGCTTTGCACTCATTAATTACTACCTTCACGGAGAAAAATTGCAATTTTATACTATTCGAAAATCTTTAAACACTAAGAATGAAATGGACTATACTTGGCATTATGATTCCCCGCTCGGCGGGATGACGCTTGCAAGCGATGGAAAGGCCCTCGTGGGGCTCTGGTTTGACGATCAGGACTATTTCGCGGAGACGCTGGAAGGCGAGGGAGTCGAGAAGAAGCTGCCCATTTTCGAAGAAACAATGCGTTGGCTCGGGATATACTTCAGCGGTAAGGCACCGGACTTCACTCCACCTCTCAATCTGCGTGCAACCCCATTCCGCAAGGAAGTATGGGAGTTTTTGCTCTCCATCCCTTACGGCAGCACGATGACCTACGGTGAGATAGCGCAGGGTATTGCCAAACAGAAAGGTGTCGAGCGTCTCTGTCCGCGGGCGGTGGGCGGTGCGGTGGGTCGCAATCCCATCTCACTCATAATTCCCTGCCACAGAGTGGTCGGCGCAGGTCGCTCGCTTTCGGGTTATGCAGGTGGAGTTGACAGGAAAATAGCCCTGCTCGAGCTCGAGAAAGTGGATATGGACAAATTTTCCATCCCCAAATCTATTTGATTGATTATCTTTATTTTATTATCTTTGCAGGCCAAAATGATTTTTATAAAGATGGACGAAGAGAGTTACCAATTATTTAAAAAATCTTACTAACCCTTTCCTCTAAAGGAACGATCTCCTTTTGTGGAAAGCTAAAAGGAGATTATTATGCTGAATTTTGATGTTAAAACTCTTTTTCGGTATATCCGAAAGAAGAGTTGGAAGGAGTTGAGAGCTGCAATGCAGAATCTCGACCATCTGCAGTTGGCAGAGGCAATTGATCGCGGAAGCGAATTTGAGTCGATTGTGCTCTTGCGCTTTCTATCGCGCGCACAGGCGAAAGAGGTATTTCAGGAACTTTCGCACGAAAAGCAGGAAGATATTGTACGGGGATTGGCTGAACAAGCTTCACAGGTGGCCGATCTGCTCAACGATATGGAACCGGACGACCGTACCGCCTTCCTCGAGGAACTTCCGGGAGAGGTGGCGCAGCGCCTCATGCAGTTGCTTACACCCGACAACAGGGCGGTAGCCACCACTTTGCTTGGTTATCCCGAAGATAGCATCGGTCGATTGATGACCCCCGAATATGTGGCAGTGAGGCCCCATTTTACCGTGGAGGAGACCTTGGCGCATATTCGTCAATATGGGCACGATTCCGAAACATTGAACGTAATCTATGTGGTGGATGACAAATGGCGTTTGCTCGATGGTCTCCGCATACGGGAAGTGATCCTCGCCTCTCCGGAGCAGCGCATCAGCGACCTTATGGATTATAAATACGATTCTCTAAATGCTTTCGACGATCAGGAGGCTGCGGTAGCTGCTTTTAAAAAGTACGATAGGGTAGTGCTCCCGGTGGTGGATACGAAGGGAATTTTGTTGGGAATTGTGACAGTCGATGATATTCTGGACATTGCTGAAGAAGAAGGGACGGAGGACTTCCAGAGGTTTGGTGCAGTTCAGGATGCCATTATCAGCCCTCTGCAGGCTACTGTTTCGTTTTTATATAGGAAGAGGGTCCTTTGGTTGCTTGCGTTGGTGTTTGTCAATGTCTTTTCAGGAGCTGTCATTCAGAACTTCGAAAATGTGCTTGCGAATGCTTTGTCGCTCGTCTTTTTCCTGCCGTTGCTGATCGATAGCGGCGGAAATGCCGGCTCCCAGTCAGCTACGCTGATGATTAGAGCCCTCGCGGTGGGCGATGTACAGCTTCGGGACTGGACCAAACTGCTTGGGAAGGAGCTGATAGTCTCTTTGCTTTTGGGCCTCACTATGGCCCTCGGAGTCAGCTTCATTTCGGCATTCCGTGCCCCCGAGATCATGCTCGTCCTCGGCATCACCATGACCGCCATAGTGATGGTCGGCAGCCTCATCGGCATGCTGCTCCCCTTCATCTTTACCAAACTCAAAATGGACCCCGCCACCGCCTCCGCCCCCCTGATTACCTCCTTGGCAGATATTTTGGGGGTACTGATTTATTTTACAGTGGCGAGCAGGCTGCTGGGGTAGGGCGATTACTGGTGATTTGGAGTAGCCGGACATATTTAGACGAAAACAGTGGCAGAGGAGAATTGCCTAATACGGCGGTAAGAGATAAGTCCTTCCGCCGTTTTGCAATGATAATTTTGAGTGTCAATTCATTCTACCTTTTACGAAACTACTTACCGTTAATCGGTGTACGCCAAGTATTCTCCCGATTGCACTATATGATACTCGTTTGTCTAATAGTTCTTTTATTTTCTTTTCCTGTCCTGTTAGTTTGGTTTTTGCTGATTTTCTACCTTTGGGGCGGCCAAGAACAACACCCTCAGCCTTTTTTCTAGCTAATGCCTCCTTTGTACGTTGGGATATAAGATTACGCTCAATTTCAGCAGAAAGTCCAAAGGCAAATGCTAAAACTTTACTACTTATATCGCTTCCTAAACGATAGTTGTCTTTAATTGTCCAAACTTGAATGTCTCGGTTCATACATTCGTTTAAGATTCCCATTATCATTAATAAATTTCGTCCTAAACGTGATAGTTCTGAGCAGATTAAAATATCCCCACGCTTCATTCGTTTTATCAATTTACCAAGTTTGCGTTCTTGGATGTATTTTGTGCCCGAAATGGTTTCTTCTATCCATTTATCAACAACCAGAACTTGTTTCTCGCAAAACTGATTAATTTCAAAACGTTGGTTTTCAACAGTTTGTTTGTCTGTGCTTACGCGTATATAACCATAAATCATAATAAAATATTTTAGCATAATTAGAATAAAATAATCACTAATAGTCTAAGTTAATATAGACAACTAAAAACCAAATTTTTAGAGTGATTATTTTAAACAAAATGCTACAGTAACCAGATTTTCTAGCAGTGATAGTTGGGTCGTCTTATCGGAAATAGAACAACGTATAAAAGCTAAAATTGAATCTGTTGGTACACCTTTGAGAGAATGGAATATAAATATTTACCGTGGCGTGTTGACAGGTTTTAATGAAGCCTTCATAATTAGAGGATATAAAAGAAATGAAATTTTATCAAATTGTAAAGATGAGGCAGAGCGCAACAGAACAGACGAACTAATAAGACCTATTTTACGAGGCAGAGACATAAAAAGATACAGTTATGAGTTTGCCGATTTATGGTTGATTAACATTCATAATGGGGTTAAGGAGAAAGGGATAAAGCCCATAGACATAAATGATTATCCAGCTGTAAGGCAACATTTGGATAAATTCCTTCCACAGCTAAAAAAAAGACAAGATAAAGGAGATACACCTTACAATTTAAGGAACTGTGCATATATCGACTTATTTTATAAACAAAAAATATGCTGGAAGGCTGTTGGTCGTAACCTAACTTTTGCATTAGTGGAACCAGGAATTTTTCTTACTGCTCCTGCTAGTTTTATTTACTCAGATCACAATGAATACATCTTAGCTTTTTTATCTAGCAATGTTGGTAAGTATTTTATATATCAAAATAGTGATACAACAGGAGCAGGTGACATAATGCTAAATATACAGTCACTTACTAAGTTCCCTATTCCATTACCATCTAAAGAAACGGTAAGCGAAATAAAAAATAAAATATTAAATCTATTAGGAAATCTTAAAAAAGGTTTACCTATTATTAATCTTCAAAAAGAGATAGACGCCTATATATATACTCTGTATGAGTTTAATAATGAGGAGGTAAAGTTTATTGAATCTCAATAAATCCTATAGTATTCTTCTCTTCTTGGGATAATTTATATAAATCAAATATCAATTCATCAATTTCTAATTCAATAGATTTTGTGTTTAATCCTTTTGATTTATTATACTCTAATTCAATAACTTTTTTCTTAAAACTAAAGTCAATATCTTCTGATACATTAATTACTGGTATTTTTTCGAAAAAAATTTTACTAAGTTCTCTTGTACCACCTTGTAATTCAGGGAAGTTGTCTCTAAAGCAAAACTTAAAAAGGGAAGAATTAAAGAATGCGACTAAAAAATATAAAAATTCCCCTGTCATTATAAAGCACTTTTGATTAGTCAAAAAACCTTTATTATCCAGTATAAAAGGGAGAAATTTAGTCATGTTTGGATAGATGATTTTCTGCTTATAAAAATCCTCCCAATACCCTATACTATCTTGCGTTTCAAACCATTTATTATTAGTTTTTTTACGCGATCCCTTTTCACCCGTTTGCTTTAATCTGTCATAACCAAAACTCAACAGATGTTGCTTTATAGCAGGAAATTGTTCAATATCAATTTTTAAACTTGGAAAAGTTGCTATTAGGTACAAATCTGAAAATGCATAAAAATAAGGCTTAATATCACGTCCCCTCAAAATAGGTCGTATTATCTCGGCACTTTTGGGGTCTTGACTAATCAATTCTTGACGCTTTGCGCCATTAATAATAAACGCATCGTTAAATCCGGTCTTTATTCCATAGTTTATTTGAATATTCCAGTCTTTTAGTGGTTTACCCACGCTTTCTATCTTTTCCTTTATCTGCCTCTCTATCTGTGATAATATAACCCAATTCTCTGTGCCATTTGAAAACGCTGTTTCTATTTGATTTTGTCTAAAATAATCACTCAGATTTTTTAACTCTTTATCTTTTATTACACAGGCTTGTGTATTAAATGTATTATTTTCTTTGGCAAATAATAAAATGTTAGTGTCTACAGTAGCGCTTTCAAATACCCTAACACCACCGAAGTCAATTAACAGTTTAGGATTGGTATTTTTTGCCAAAAAATCGCGAGTAGCTTCACCATATCCTGCACGCATCCATTTGTTAGATGTAATGTAGCATAAATGCCCGCCTTTATTAAGTAATTGCCACCCACGCTCGTAGAACAGGCAGTAGATATCGCCGGTACGAGCAAAAGTTTTATAATTGCAATTTTCATACATTTTCGCCAAAGCTCCACCATTACTTTGTAGCTGCACATATGGTGGGTTGCCAATTACAACATCAAAACCATCTTTTACTCCAAACATCCATTTAGGATCAAAAAAAGGTGATGATGCATTTTGGTCGTATGGATTCCATTTTGCAAGTTGTTTCGCACTTCTGGGGGCAAAATCTCCATTTTCTTCTAGAAGTTTAGCGAGCTTTTCTCTTAATATTGAATCTCGATATCTTAACATTTTTTTCTCATTTGCAGTAGCTGCAAAAAAATGTTCATTTCTAATTTTAAGCAACTCTATTTGCGTGATCTCGATTTCAGGATTTTCAAAAAGGTTGAGCTGTTCTCGTTTGGTTAAGCCAATTAGAGTATTAGCTGTCACGAATTTTGTCTCAAGGTTGGGCAAGGGTTTTATTCCGTAATTATCATCGGGGTTATTATTTTTTTCGTGTTGTTCACATATCAATGATATAAAAAAACGTAGTTTACTAATCTGTACTGCAATATTCTGAATATCAACACCATAAATGCACTCTTCTATTAAGTGAAGTTTTTGTCCATAGGGTGTATAATCGTTTTGCTTATCAAGCTTTTCAAGCACGGAAACCATTTTATTTAATATTCCCATTGGGAAAGCCCCTGAACCACAGGCTGGATCAAGAATTTTAATTCTTCTTAATGTTTCAGAAATATCTAGGCATAACGCGTGGTCATTTGCTAACTCTTTTGGTAGTTCATACGAATAAAACAGGCTTTTTATGGTTTCGGTGTCTACTTCTGTTTTTTTATCAATAAGATAAGCAATAAGGCTTTCGTTTACCATGAAATCCACTATTTCGCGGGGAGTATAAAACGAGCCCGATTGCTTCCTAGCAGTTTCATGTGTTTCAGGATTATAAGCACCAAGTAGGTTTTCAAATACCTTTCCTAGCAATTCCGGGTCAAGTGCAACTTCTATCTCTTCAGGAGTGTTTTCTTCAACAGTAAAATTGTATTTTTTAAGTATTGGGATTATTCCTTTTACAGGATCAAAAAACAAGGTATTTGGAATAAATGCTCTATGTTTAAAGTTGCCATTGCTAGCTTTGGCTGCATTACGACTAAAACCATCAAAGGCATATTGTATTCCGTCCATTCCTATTGTTTTGTCCAGACATTCAAAAAGCCCCCCATTTAAAAACGGAACTGAGTGAAATAGTTTCAGTACATTTTTTTCCTTTTTTTCAATGAACATTTCCTGATATCTGTAAAGTGTTTTAACTTCCCTTTTATTATCAAATTTTTTAGCAAAAGCTCGATCTTTTATCTCTTTGTTAAGAGTAGCGAAAAATAGGTTTTGTAGGATGGCACAGTAGTAGCTTCCGTTTTCTTTGCTCTCAGGATCAAAAGCAACTAAGATGTTTTTTAATTCATTAACATCGAATAGATTGTTTGGGATTAGTTGCTTTTGTTTCAAAAACCAAACAAATAGAAGACGTGTAATAAGTCGTATTATTTTTTCATCTATTTTTTCGCGATCATCTTCGAAAATATTTGGATTATTTGGAAAGGTTACACCAGTTTTAGGGTCTATAGCCCATTCATACCATTCAAAAAGCTCTTTATAAAACTCTTTAGTAAGGGTCTCTACAGAAAAAGCTTCAATTATATCTTTTAATTTTTTATCACTTGATTTTAAGATTTCAAATCTTTCTTTTGCTGTTCTACAAGGGTGTTCTATACCAAAGAGATATGTATATCGTTTTGCTTGGGTAACCTGTTTGACATAATCACCTTTATCATCAAAGCCTCTAGTTTCGCTTAAAAAAGAGAACCTCCATTCATTATCGTTTGGTTTATAACTGGCTATAAAAGCACCATCGTAATACTTCCATGAGTTTCTTAATAAGTTCCTAATACCCACTCGGTTACGAGACACATTGCAATTTGGAGATAAAACGGTTTCATACACAGCTATTTCTTTGCCACAGGTTAATTTTATAGCTCCAAGTTTATATGCCTTTTCTGCCAGAGTAGTATTTATTTCAGTGATCTGCTCAGGGTTTGGCAATTCGTTATATGTGTGGGAAAAAACATTGCGAATTATTTTTGTAAAATTGTCTCTCGTATATGTGTTTTGGAATAAGGGTTTCATGTCTTAATGATTTTTAATTAAAAGATTCGGATAGGATTATCAGAGGTTCTACAAGATCCTCTTTTTTGACTTCATCGATGTAATAAGAGTCATATTTTTCAGCAAGATTTATAGCATGTGACAAGCATTCTTCCCTAGTCATCTGATTTTTCGTTAATTTTTTTTCTGCTCTATTTAAATCTATTGCAAGGCTTGTAATTGTTCCCCACTCAATCATTTGAGAAAGTCGCTTTAACTTAAGCACTGTTTCAGAATCATCAATAAAACTTGATAATTCACGTATTAAATTTTTAGCACTATTCACATGTTGTCCCGCTGCTCGTACGCTAGCTATTTCTTGAAACTCTGTTTGGCGCGTAGATTTAAAGATTTCTTTGGCTCTATTTACTTGTTCATGGTGTTCTTCAATTCTATCTACAGGGTGTTCTTCTGGTTCTGCTTCAAAAAACTCAATAGCTTCGAGGGAAGTTAACTCTCTATGTCTTTCCGTATCTACTAAGTAAAAATTATTCCGTTTGTTTGTTTTTAAAAACACTAAAGAGGATCTATGAAGATCAGTATTATTTACTTTTCTTCGTTCTCTACCGGTTCTACTCCTTAAGTTCATTTTGTCAATTCTATTGAACTCTTTTGGATTCTCTTGTTTAAAATTCCTTAGTATTTCCAAATACTCTAATTCTTTATTAACCTCTTCTTTTTCTATAGATGCTTCAAATAAGTTGTCTAAATCAAGATCGATGATTTCATCGGGTGAGTAAATTTGATTGTCACCACCCAGCGCTGTATGGAATGACTGTATTTTAATAAGTGACGTTCTTATTAAATTGATTTCTGTATTTCCTTCTGCTGAAGGATAAAACACATAGTTGTAAATACTTTTAAATTCGGATCCTATTCGGTTTAAACGTCCTATACGTTGCATTAGTCGTGTCGAATTCCATGGTGTATCGTAATTAATAATAACGTTGCTACGATGCAAATTCACTCCTTCTGCAAGTACGTCTGTAGTAAGAATTATGTTATAATCATTCTTTTGCTTATTCTTTGGATAGTTAGCATCAAAATTTTCTTCTATAATTTTAAAACATTCATTCCTATTTAAAGCGGAAATTGTGAGTACATCATCTCTAGTGATCTTGTCCTTAAGATAGTTAATTGTGTCCGTAGATTCTGAAAAGACTACAAGTTTTTGCCCGGGATTTAGCTCTGTACTAAAAAGCTCATTGTCTAATAATTTAAAAAACTCATCTAGCTTTGGGTCACTAGTAACGTTTTCCCAATTATTACAAAGATAATTAAGCCAATCTTGATCATCTTTCAATAGCGGTAGAAAATCCTTTACAAAATCATCAGCCTTAAACACTCTATTCTTAGGATTCTCCAACTGGGCGTCATTTACTGCCTCTTCGATTTCCTCTTCAGAAAACCCTTTTTCGTAAAATTTATTTATATCTAAATCCGGGGCTATAAAAACCTTATCGTTTTCAAACATTTCAATCATTCGTTCGTTGGCAATCCTAAACCGGTTTAAAGATTTTTTGAATGCGTAAAAACTACTTTCAAGTCGTTTGACCAAAAGAGTTTTCATAATATATGCCAACGATTTTGATACCAACTCTGCCTGTTCATAATACAAGTCTCTAATTTCCGGAATCAAACCCACAATAGCCTGATATCTGTTGTAAGTTAGTTTTTCTGTTATAACATCAATAGTTTCTTGGAAAAGAATAGCTTGATTGCTATCTAATAAATACTCTATTTTTCGAGGTTTTTCTACTTTTGGAAAATCACCAACATCTTTTCTATATCTTTCAATTTTTTCTATATCTGTCCGTGTGCGCCTAATAGTTAAGGGTTTAACTATTACATTCCTGATCTCTTCGTATAGTTTTTTTACTGCGACTATATCTAATATTGGCTGAGATTTAAGACGCTTATACTCAGCCGTTCTTGGCGCAAAAAATGCTGTTAAATTAGAAACTCCATCCAAGTTGTTTGGTCTTCTTGGGTCCTGAAAGAGTAAGATTTGATGGTATAGGTCTTCCGGAGAATTATTAAATGGTGTAGCTGAAATTAATATTACTTTCTTTTTAGAACCCTCAATATTTCCTTTATTGATACGTGGACATTTACAAATATCTTGTAAATTTTTAAACATCTTTGTTTCGTGATTTCTAAATTTATGACTTTCATCAACCAAGACTAAATCATATTCTTCTGCGTTCCAATAATCGAAATTATCAGGATCTAGAACTTTGTCGAGACTTCCATTCGATACAAATTTTACATTAGTAATTCCAAATCTATCGAATGTTGTTTTCCAGTTCTTCTCAACAGCTGGAGGATATACAACCAAAATTTTTGTTCTATCTCTGCCATTTTCAAAACTAAAACGTTTAGCTATCATGGTAGCGATGACAGTTTTTCCAAGTCCTACCACATCAGAGAGAAAAAAGCCATCATAACGCAACAATTTTTTATATCCTTCATCAACAGCTTCAATCTGATACTCCATTCTTTTAAATCCCTCAGGGAGATCATAGAATGTTTCAGCATTATAACTGATCCTATCTCCAAAGTACTCAAGAAGCATTTTGATGTATAGTTCAAATGGGGTAACATCCCGAGCAAGATAGGTGTTGGCTTTTGCTTTTTTAATTTCTTGTGGCAAAATCGTACAACCCTCAGCTTCATCCCAAAGTTTATTAAATTCAGATAAAGCAAAACTTACATCTGAATTATCATGAAGTAGTACGTTAAATTCGTATTGCTTTTGTTCGGTTAATCCAAGTCCACTATCTGTAAAGTTACTTGAGCCTGTAATAACTCCTGCATTTAAAGTATGTTCGTTAAAGTTTTCTGGATATAATATATAAATCTTGGCATGAATCCTTTTACTCGGATGTGCACGAACCTCAATTTTCCCACTCACAATATCATTAATGAATTGCAACATCCCCATCTCTATGTCATGGTTATATTCAGAGGTTTCAATGTCATTTTTAACGTCGTCTAAAAAATCCTCTTTTATCTTATCATTATTAGCAAAATAAACTTGACCTTTTGCTTGAGCCTCAGCCAAATACTTGTCAACATTTATTCCAACAAGAATCCTTATCTTCTCAATGTTTTCTAATAAATCTCGAGTTTTAAAGTAGCCTGATGCCCTTAAATAACCGACTACAGCATCAAAGCAATTAATTGATGGGTTATTATCAAATACTCCTTGAAATTTACTGTATAAGGTGTTATTTGATTCGTTAGTAAAAAATTTAGATTTCATAGTTAATTCATTATCCTACAAAAATAGAGAAAATAGATATCTTTCTCAATACTGTTTTCTAATTTTATTTGGTGTAAGAATAAACAAAGTGTGGAAAGAACAAAGCTCCAATCATATTCATCTAACATTATTCTTATATAATACCGGAAATAAAAAAAATACTGGGTGTGATGTTGTTTTGACGATGGTTAATATGTTTTGAGGAAATGATTATCAGGATGCATCATAGTAATGAAATATTTCATATATTTGTGCGGAAACCTTATTGTGATGTTGATATTTATGTTACGTTGAAACTTAAGAATCACGTCATATCATTGCATTGCTGGGAATTTTGTTTACTTACACCCTTATTTAAGACAACTTGCTACAAATTACAGACATAGGGTTTTGGGCTAAAAACCTAGGTTATTTGCCGATCAATTTAATGCCACTAGAAAAGAATAATAGATTTATTATGTTGAATGGCATAAATGGTAACTTTTGCCTGCATCTTTCCAATGATGAAGATGATAGGGATACATATTTTTCCCAATCTTGGTCGAGTAATACCAAAAACTTTTTGTTAGTTAATAAAGACAACACTAAACTATATAATTGGTATAAAGGTACTGAGCCGGAAAAAATCTCTATTGAATTAATTCAGAATAATCTTGACCAGTTTTACAAGTACTTATTAGCCAAAAACCATCGATCTGATAAAGATGTTGTTCCTGTAATAATTGATACTTTTAAACAATTCAGAACCTTAACTACTGAGTATCACAATCCTGTCCAAGCATTGAATTTGTTATTTATATTGCTTGCTAGTATTGAGGATGGTGATATAAACACATTAGATAGACATAAGTGGAATATATCTGATATTCATATTCCATCATGTTTTGAAGCGTTTATAGATAGATTTAAACAGAGTATAGGAGATATTACTCCCAACTTAAATCTTATTCTACGACATAGCGCAGGAGCTCTATTTCAAGAAGCCCAAAAAGAAGTTATTTTCTTTGATAAACAAATGGACCTATTTGGTACCTTTTCAGGATCAGCTGCAACAAAAAACCTTATTTATTCAAGTATTCATTATACTCCTTCATACTTAGCAAGGTCTATTGTTGACAACACATTACGGACTTTGAATTTAAATAAACTGCAAGAAATAAAGATACTTGACCCAGCTTGTGGTTCAGCTGAATTTTTAATCGAAGTACTAAAACAGTTGAAAGATAAAAAATTTCAAGGAAAAGTAAAGATACAGGGTTATGATAACTCAGAAACAGCTGTAAATACATCGTCCTTTTTGCTGAAATATGAGCAAAGAACTGTCTGGGGAAATAATCTATCTTTTGATGTTCAACGCGTAGACGATTCTTTGGTTAAAGATTGGGATGATGATTACACACTCATCCTAATGAATCCTCCTTTTGTTTCTTGGGAACAGTTGAATAACAAAACTGAGCGCCAAGCTGTACGTCAAGTATTAGATCATAACTTCGCAGGTAAACCCAATCAAGCAAGTGCATTTTTTTATAAAGCAATTAAGCATCTTGCTCCTGGTGGTACATTAGGTAGTGTCGTTCCTTCTTCTTTGTTGACTTCAGATGCCTACAGTAAATTACGCAATGAAGTAATAGAGTCCGTAAATATTGAACTATTAGGGAAATTGGGGAACTTTGTTTTTGAAGATGCCTTAACAGATGTGAGTTTTTTCATCGGGAGCAAACCCACAAATGCTAATAGTATTCCAACTTTATTATGGACTAGAAATGAAAAGGGTGTTGTGTGCGATGCACTTCGTGAATTACGTAAGATGCAATATTCAAATGAAGACTCGAAAAAGAGAATTGATTTCAGTATATTTAAACCAATCCAGTTTCCCATTCTAGAAGATAGTTGGAAACCGGTATCTAGTAAAGAGTATGAACTGATTAAAGAGTTAAAAGCATTTGTTAGTACAGAAAAACTGTCAACGATAGGAGATGTGTTTAATGTGCAACAAGGAATCAGAACAGGTAATAATGAGGTTTTTAAAATTTCTGAATGGGATTACGAACAATTGCCCCCTAATGAAAGGCAGTATTTTCGCCCTGTTATTGATAATGATTCGGTTTCAAATGGCTTGTTGAAAACATTACTTTATGTTTGGTATCCATATAATCAAAAGGGCCTAATGATAGATACTGAAATGGATTTTTTAGAAAAAGCACCATTTGTCTATGAAAAACTATTTCCTTATAAAGAAGTATTATCTAATAGAGCTAGGAAAGACGAAAGTAATTGGTGGCATTTAAGTGAACCTCGAGCTTGGCAAATGGCTAAAAAGTCAAGACTTATTTCTACGGAATTCGGGAATTCGTCTTCGTTTGCCATTGATGTTAAAGGGCATTGTGTTGTCGAGAGAGGACATGCGTGGCAACCTCGCAAAATAATGAAAAGTAATGACTACTATTTTTATTTAGCCTTATTTTCAAGTCCTTTCTTTGATAGACTATTATCTATTTACTCTAAACAATTAGCTGGAGGGAAATGGTATGATCTAGGCAAAAAACATACAAAAGAAATACCTATACCAAATGTTCATATAAGTGAGATAAAAAATAATAAAGCATACTCTGTAATGGTAGAGTTAGGCAAACGTTTATCTAAAGGATATATATATGTAAAAGCCGTTTTAGATGATATTCTATCTGTTTATTATCCTTCAGTTTTTTTCTAAATTTTGGATTACATTAAAGTTATACAAGCTATAAATAACGTGCTCAAGCCTTTCTTCATTAAAGGTGAAGGAGGTTATTTTTCGCTTTCCAAACGTAAAAGTCCTTATGTGTTTCGATTAGAACCTGTTGAATGCCATTCTTATGCCTATAATAATTATGGCAATAGTGGGGATAGCGTAAAAGTTGTGAAGTGGTTTAGTGATTATTGGTTATTTATAGAGATTAGGTTTCATTATCCTAAAGGACTGTTTACTACTCTCTCAGTATTTCAAGGCGAGGAAACAGATAGCCTGAAAAATCAGTTATTTCGTGCTGAATGGGATGATTATGGGGAAGGAAAAATGAGCCATCCTCAACCGCATTGGCATTTTCTGAGTAATAAATCTATCGAAAACACTATTAGTAGTTTTGCTGAAGGTATATCCGGTAATATGGAAGAAACTTTTGAGGAAGTCCTGCATAAGGAAAAAAGTAAAACTATAGATTTAAGTAATTTTCATTTTGCTATGAATGGTGATTGGAATAACACTTCTGTCTACATACATAAAATTGATAATGAAAAGAGCTTAGCTCAGTGGTTTGGAGGATTGCTAGGATACTTAAAAACTGAATTGGAATTTATAGACAGGAAAAGGGGTTTATAGACATAGTTAATTATAAGAGTACATTATAGACAATTCAATGCTAATAATATTGGAAAAATCTATACATTTTTTAGTTAGCATGAGTTAGTTTTTACTCCATTACACTAATAAATAGAACCATTTCTCCCTCAAAACATCCAGCCTGAATGCGTATGTTAGGTAATAAGGTTTTTAGATTAGAGCTCTATAAACTCCCATTAATAAGAATACGATATTTGATTAACTTAGTTAGATTTAAGAGTCTTATCATCCCCATGAAACCCCTCTCATTCCTTCTCATCACTTCCTTACTAACTCTAACCTCTCCACTATTCGGCCTCCATGCTCAAGAAGAAGTCAAAATCATCGCTTCCACGGTAATTCAGGATAATAATTTCTCCGGAAGAGGAAATGATAATGAGGAAATTTTGAGGTTAGAATTGCAGACGGAGGGGAGTGGGGAAGTGGCGTTTGGAAGTCTGGTGATGAATCTGAATGGGACTACTGATATCAATGATATTGAAGAGATAAAGATTTATTCGACTGGAACTTCCGTTAAATTCGATCCACGCAATCCGCTTCTGAAAGGCGCGCAACTCCTCGCTACAGTCGCTCCAAATGAGGGTGAAATGACTATTCCACTCAATGGAAGTCTATCAGCCGAGGTCACTAATATTTGGATAACTTTCAAGGTAAAAGAAACGGCAAAAGAGGGGAATCGGCTGGATGCGGAGGTGATTTCCATTTCCACCGAAACGGAGACTCATAGGTTTGAGAATGGGAATCCTGAGGGGAGTCGTGAGATTTTGCTTAGGAGGACGCTGGTCTATGGTCCGGGGGATTATGGTTCGACGAATTACCGTATTCCGGCTATAACGACTGCTACCGATGGTTCGCTGGTGATTTTGACTGACAAGAGGAAAAATAATTCCATTGACTTGCCGGAAGATATTGATATTGTTGCCAATCGAAGTACAGCTAGCGGGAAAACCTGGTCTGAGCCCTTTTTAGTGGCTGAGGGTCAGGGGTATGGCAAAGGTTTTGGTGATGCAGTTATTATTAGATCAAATACCGGAAAGTTGGTTGCACTGTTTGTGGGTGGTCCCGGACTTTGGGGTTCTACTGCTGAAAATCCGCAACGCACTTATATTTCGACAAGCGATGACCATGGTCAGACCTGGACTTCGCCAAGGGATATTACGGCTCAAATTTATGGTGCAGAGTGTCCGGATCCCATTCGTGCCCAGTGGCAAAGTCTGTTCTTTGGTTCCGGTCACGGTTTGTGTACTCGAGCCGGCAGATTGATGGCCGTAATGGCTGTGCGTGAGACTTTGGAGAATATACGACTACACAATTATGCGGTTTATTCGGATGATGATGGGGAGTCGTGGCATGTTTCGGAAAGAGCAATTCTTGATGGTGATGAGGCTAAAGTGGTTGAGCTGAATAATGGCGATATTCTCATGAGTAGCCGTACAAATGGGAATAGGCTTTGGGCAAAATCCTCCGATGGCGGTATAACCTGGGGTCCAAAAAACAGTTGGGAAGAAATATGGGGCAATGCTTGTGATGCCGATATTATCCGCTACACATCCACCAAAGATGGCTACGATAAAGACAGAATCTTGCACACTTTACCAAACCAAAGCACTCGCAGAAACGTAACTATGTGGCTGAGCTATGATGAAGGCACCACCTGGCCGGTCAAGAAAACCATTGCCCGCAACGAATCCGCCTACTCCTCCATCACAATTTTACCAGACGGCACAATCGGCGTTTACATAGAAGAAGACGAAACCGCCCCCTACAAAATGTATTTCCTGAACTTTTCGCTTGAGTGGCTGACAGATGGGGAGGATAGGTTTAGACCTCCAGTTGCACAATAAAGTGCTGAAGTGTAGATTAATTGTAGGTGAAATTAGAGGTTAATTGGGGGTTTTATAGGTGAGAATATTGTATATTTGCTCCCATATGGCCTGCCCTAACGCACAGTAAGCAGAGAAGAAGTAGCAAAAGTTAAAGAAAAATAGAGATAAAGATGTTTAATAAAATGATAGTAACGAGTACATAGTATAAGGGAGGTGTATGCGAAGGTTTATAGTCTGCATCAACCCTTAGTACACCTTGTTAGGAAGTTTTTATTAATGCCCTACGACTTATATATTCGTTAGTTAGGCATAATACTATATGACAAATACTATACTTCAGTAATAGTGAACTTTTTAAAATGATTACTTATGAATATTTTATACATTGACGAAAGTGGGAATACAGGGGAGACATTAAGTAAAAACTTCAAGTTTAATTTTGAAAACCAGCCTTATTATGTTTTGGCAGGAATACTTTTAGATGAAAAATCTCAAGTTGCTTTATCTGCTTTTATTAACTCTCAAATAGCCAGACATAGAATCCAAGGGAATGAATTAAAGGCAAAAAATTTGTATGAGAGTAAGCCTATTTTTATTGCTGAATTAGTAGACTATATTGTTACAAATAAAATCCCATTCTTTATTGAATTAATGGATAAATATTTTTATCTGCATATTCAACTTGTTGAGTATTTTATTGTTCCCTACTATTCCATACCTATCAACGATGAGAATATTTTCCAAAAAAGATGCATTGCTTCTACACTTGGACGATTGTTGAATCAAGATATCTATCAGAGTTTTATTGATACCATTAAAGAAAATACGCCTGAAGCCCTTGAAAATTTCTATAACATCTTAATTACTCATTTTGAACAAGCAGGACTTAATGAGATAAAAACAAATGTAGAACAAACAAAAAATGACTATTTAGAACGGAAAGCAGAAGACCCTAAAAAGGCATTTAAAGAATTTTTCCCAATGCCTGATGAAAATCCAAATAAAAGGCTCATACATTTACTCCCTAACTTCAATGCTTTTACCAACTTAGTAGCAAGAGCAAACAAATACGTTGAAGACAATTTAACAAACAAATACTTTGAAATAATTCACGATGAACAAAAACAATTTGACTTAATTTTTCTGAGTGCATTGGAGAAAATGAAAAATGTAGAAACCGATAAATTAATTGATAATACACATATAGCAGAGAAAGGAAGATTTAATATTGACAATAATATTAAACTGAATTTTAAGGATTCAAAGACTGACATTTTTATTCAAGTTTCAGACCTAATCTCTGGAGTAATTATGAGATTCTGGTTGGACTTCATTAATAAAAATGAAGTGAAAACAACAACATACTTGCCTATAATTAAAAAACTAAACTATCCCTATGCCAATACAACGATGGGAATAAATTATGTTGTACCAGACTATAATTATCTATAGATAATTTCGCAAATTAAAGATAATTGACAGAAAGAAGCCTATATGCCTAATAAGGTCTTTATGTTCGAGGTAATGTATAAAATTAGGCTTTTGCGCATCTATTCATGTTCGTTGTAGGTTGACAGTTTAGTGCTTTGGAACAAGACACTACGCAAATCGCTAAATGTCGATAGCAAGAGTCAAACCCAACCCAAATATACTTTGCAGGCGATCACATATATTTACAGCACAAACAATTTTTTTACAAAATAATATATATCTTTGCCTAAAATACAATGAAATTTGGCAAACAAGAGACTAAATAGGATACGTGTTGTTCTAGCTGAGCAAAATCGCAAACATAAGTGGCTTGCAGACAAGTTAGACAAAAATCCTTCTACTATTTCGTTGTGGTGCAACAACACAAGACAACCGTCTTTGGAGACGCTTGAAGAAATAGCTAAGGTCTTGAACGTTGATATTTGCCAACTTTTAAACACAACAAAAGAATAATGACATGTAAGCATACATACATTGACTTATTTTCTGGCTGTGGTGGCCTTTCTCTTGGACTTAACCGTTCTGGATGGAAAGGTTTGTTCGCTATTGAAAAAAGTCCTCACGCTTTTCAGACATTGGAACATAATCTAATTCAAAAAGTACAACATTTCAAGTGGCCCAAATGGTTGCCACAAGAAACGCATGATATTAATGATGTAATCGAAAATTATTCTGACAAACTAAAAATGTTACGAGGCAAAGTAACTTTAATCGCGGGTGGACCACCCTGTCAAGGCTTTTCTATTGCCGGACAGCGAAATGAAAATGATGAACGTAATAAGTTAATTAATTCGTACATTGAGTTTATCTCGTTGGTAAGACCTAAGCTAATTTTTTTTGAAAATGTGAAAGGTTTTACAATGGAGTTTAAAAACAACAAACAAAAAGGAAGAAATTACTCACAAATTGTAACTAATAATTTAACGACAATTGGTTATCATGTTTACGGGAAGCTTATAAATTTTGGTGATTATGGTATTCCGCAAAAACGAACACGCTTTATTCTTATTGGCATAAGCGCCGATATTGAAAGTGCAAGTGTTGAAAATGCTAAAAGTTTTTTTGAACTTCTAGAGAAAAATAAATTTTCATTTTTAGCAGAAAAAAAACTTTCAGTCAATCCTACCATTGAAGAGGCACTTTCAGATTTGTCAAGCAGTAAAACTAGCATTGAAACACCAGATAGGAAAGGATTTAGAAGCGGTGTGTATCAAAAAGCAAAATCCAATTATCAGCGTTACCTTCGCAAAGAAAACGAAGAAAAAATTCCCAATAGTCATAGTTTCGCAAAACATTCTGAAGTAGTAACTGAACGGTTTCGATACATACAGTCAGTATCTAAAGAATGTAAAAATATTCCTGACCAATTAAAATCAAAGCTTGGGTTGAAAACACAAGTTTTAGTTCCATTGCAAGCTAATTCACAAGCTCCCACCATCACTTCAAATCCTGACGATATAATACACTATTGTGAGCCGCGAATTTTAACGGTAAGAGAATATGCAAGGCTTCAAAGTTTTCCCGATTGGTATGTATTCAAAGGAAAATATACTACTGGAGGTAAATTAAGGAAGATAGAAGTTCCAAGATACACACAAGTCGGGAATGCAATTCCCCCTCTGTTTAGCGAACAAGTGGGTGTGACTTTAAAACAACTAATTTAATCAATGGCAGAACTATATTTTTCCATAAAATCAGGTTTAAAAGACATCATTGGTAAAGATCTTATTACTGATGATAATATAGCTGTGTTTGAATTGGTGAAAAATTCATACGATGCACATGCCAGCAATGTAATAATAACTTTTGAAAAAAATAAAATTATAATTGCTGATGACGGCAAAGGAATGTCCTATAATGATTTAATAAAAAAATGGTTAGCTGTTGCTTATTCAGCAAAAAAAGACGGAACGGAAGATCTTGATGATATTGAAGATGATGAAAAAAGAAAATCATACAGAGACAAAATAGGTTTTCGTAAATTCTATGCAGGAGCAAAAGGAATAGGACGTTTTTCTTGTGATAGACTAGGTACCAAATTGACTTTAACCACTAGGAAAAAAAATAATCCAATAGAACAACTAAGTGTTAATTGGGAGGATTTTGAAAAAGACCAAAAGGAAGATTTTGAGAAAATCAAAGTTCAACATAAAACACTTAACGATTCCAATTTACATTTTCCATATAAATCTAAATATGGAACAATTTTAGAAATTGAGAATGCGGAAACTTGGGAAAGAGAAAAGATAAAAGGACTAAAACATTCTCTCGAAAAACTTATCAATCCATTTTCCGGACCTACTGACTTCAACATTGAAATAGTGTCTGAAAGGGACAAACCAATGGACCAAGCTGGTATCGATGCAAAAGGAAGAAAAATTTTAGAACGAGATAAAATTAATGGCAAGGTTGCAAATTCGATTCTTGATATATTGAAATTGAAAACAACCCAAATAGATGTCACTGTAGAAGGTAATACGATAGAAACAAAACTTACCGATAGGGATACACTTATTTATCACATAAAAGAGAAAAATAAATTCAATCCATATATAGACAACCTTACAATACGATTGTATTATCTGAATCGTAGTGCTAAACTAAATTTTACAAGAAAAATGGGTATTGAACCCGTTAATTATGGCTCTATATTTCTATTTAAAAATGGATTCAGGGTACAGCCATATGGAAATACAGGAGATGATAGTTGGGGACTAGATTTTCGTTCACAACAAGGATATAACAGATTTTTGTCTTCCAGAGATTTATTTGGACGTGTTGATATAACCACAGACAACACTATGCAATTTAAAGAAGTTTCAAGTCGGGACGGTGGATTAGTAGAAACCTTTGGCTATAAACAATTAATGGATGTTTTTGCATCTAAAGGTCATCGCAGATTGGAGCGTTATGTTGTTGGTGTTCTCTGGGGAGAAGCATTTAAGAGAAACAAGTATTTTATATCAGATGATGAAGCTCAAAAATTTAGAGATGATTTATTGTCAAAGGATAAAGACAAGGACGACATATCTGTTCCTAAATCAAACTTAGGCAGTAAAATAGACTTTATTAGATTGATAAGAAGTTTATCCGATGAAAAAGATGTTGAAATTATAAATTTTAACAAAGACTTGGTTGATGTTGTTAATGAAAATTTAGCAGATGTACAACCAAAATTTATAAAAGACTTAGAAAAAATTGCGGAAAGTACAGGTGATTCAAGTTTACATAAAACTATTATAAGTACTGAGGAAGCGTTTAGGCAATTAGAGAAAGAGAAGGAACTTGCAGAACGAAAAGCAAAAGACGAGGAACGCAAAAGAAAATTAGCAGAGCAAAAAGCCAAGAAAGAAGAAGCAAAAAGAATTGAAGCAGAACAAAAAGCGCAAGAGGAAGAAAAAAAACGAGCTGAAGCAGAACAAAAAGCTAAGGCCGAAGAAGAAAGAAGAATTAGGGCAGAACTTGAAAGAGAAAGAAAAGAAAAAGAAAGGGCTTTAGCCGAATTGAATAGAATTAAAGCAGAACAAAAAGCGCAAGAGGAAGAAGAAAAAAGAAAACAAGCAGAACAACTTGCTAAGAAAAGAGAAGAACAATTAAAACGTAGTCGTTCTGCAGAAACACTTGAATACAAAGATATGAGAGACTCAAATCATATTATTGGTGTGTATTCTGATGACATTTCAAAGAAAATTCTTTTATTTAAACGAAAGATAGATAAAGGTCATACTGTTTCAAACAAAGAACTTTTAGAGTTTTTACAAGGAATAAGTTTTGCGAATGAAAAGATATCAACTTTAACCCGATTTGTTACTAAATCCAATTTCTTAGAAGCGACTCTTGAAACGACAGAAGATATAGTAAATTACATGAAGGCTTATTTACAAGAAATCTATGAATCATTTTACAACGACATCAAAATTGAATTTATTACTAACGGCATATCCTTAGTAAAAACATTTCAACCAATAGAATTATGTACCGCTATAGATAATATAATTAGTAATTCAAGAAAGAAAAAAGCATCTGAAATTATTTTTGAGTTTTTCAAGAAGGGGGATAAGGTGGAACTTTCAATCAAAGATGTTGGTAAAGCATTAGATGCTTCAATAACTGATTACGAATTAATTTTTGAAGAAGGAATTACTACAACCAAAGGAGCTGGACTTGGTTTAAGTCATGTTAAACGAATTGTAGAGGACAACTTAAACGGAACAATAGAATATAATCCAAATTATAAAGACGGTTTTGAATTGAAAATAATTTTTTAGTATGAAAATAAAATATCACATATTGTGGGTTGAAGACGAACCTTCGTGGTATGAAACAACCTTACAGCTTTTTAAAGAGACCTTGGCTGACGACGGCTTTGAATTAATTTCCGAAAGAAAAGACAACATACAACAAATTCGAGAACTAATAGCACAAGACGGCTTAAAAAAGTTCGATATGTTGATTATTGATTTTACACTAAAAGATTCTGAAAAAGGAGATGATATCATTAAGTTGATACGTGAAAACGACATCTACACAGATGTTTTATTTTACTCTAGTGCACCAGACAAAGTTAAAGAAAGCATGTTCAAAAACGGATTGGAAGGTGTTTATACTGCCGATAGAAAAGACATAGAAGTAAAGTTTAATGCTGTGTTCAAAACTACAATCAAAAAAATTCAAGAGATCAATGCAATGCGTGGTTTGATTATGGGCGAAACATCTGAATTAGACGTAGAGATTGAAGATCTTGTTATGTTATTAGTTGAAAGATATAATAAAAGCGATGAGGATTTAAGGCAAATAATCAATGAGAAAGTTTTTTTAAAGTTGGAAAGCAACGTAAAGAATTTTTGGACGAACTATGATACTTTTAAAAATTATTTTCCTAAAATTGATGCAGTTAAAAAATGGGAAATTCTCAGAGACTTGCTAAAACCCCTCAAGTCTACAAATAGTGATATAAAAACTTTTTTGGAAAACAATAAGACATATCAAGACCAAGTAATTACAATTCGCAACCAATTTGCTCATGTCAAGCCTGTCGATAAAAATGGAGTGCTGGTATTAGAAGGTAAAGAAAAAATTGTTTTTACAGATGAGATATGTGTTCAAATAAGAAAGGATCTAATTGCACACAAGCAATATTTGGAAGAGTTGAAAGCAATTATACTAAAAGAATCATAGACGCTAGCCGCCAACAAGTAATCGGCTGACAGACGGGGCGGATAGCTTTACATTACCAGTTGCGAAATACAAAACTTATTAATGATTTTAGTATATTATTTACGCAAATAAGACATTGGCGGCATCTTTAATTGCCCCCACGCAAACAGACAATAAAATTAATAATAATGACTATGGAAGAATGGGAAAAACATATACACCTCACAACAGGACACTGTTTTGAAATGTTTTATAGACCAAAAGATGCTACAATTCGTTTTAAAGTTAAAGGTTCAGACAGTTTTGGCACAATACAAGCTATCAACTGCCAAACAAGAGAAGAATTTAAATTTAATAAACATGAATTACTCAAAAGGGAATATGGGCCTTTAAAAGAGGTTGATTGTGACCATTGTAAATAGAACTAGGCTAATGGATGCTTCTTTATCAGTATACGACTAAACAATTCAGCGAAGATGAAAGAAAAGAGAAAATAGCTAACAAACTTGTCACTTTACATGTTACTAACCGTCATACTCCAATCCCTGCCAAAGTAGGAATTTGGCAGGGATTTTATTACTCCAAATTCTTCTGCACCTTTCTAAATCAAGTGCTGATTTTCCAATATGGATAACATAGAAAAGACAAAACCGTTCATATGAATATAAATAGATCCAGTAAAGCCACTTTTTTGGTGAAGTGGTGGAGTAAAAGATGTAGGTGAATATATAGGAATACTGTGAGGTTTATAATAAAGAATATTTTATATTTGTTTCATTAATAAGACGTTAAGTCCAATAAAATAATAATGAATGATAAATGAATATAAGGATCTTTTAGAAAATTTTAGTAAAATCTACAAGGAGAAATCTAATAAGCAAACTATCTTTGAGATTTCAGGTTTTCCTCATTGGGAAAATGTGTCGAGTAATGTTTTGGCTTTTTTCTTTAATCCAACAAAGGAACATAAGCTTGATGACTTGCTAATAAAATCGTTGTGTCAATCTATTGATGCAAAAATCACATTAGGCAATCTTAGAAATACAAAAGTTTTTAGAGAATATTCTACAAAACGGGGTGGAAGATTAGATATTCTGATACTTAATGAAAATTTTGTAATTGGAATCGAAAATAAAATTTATGCAGGTTTAAATAATGATTTAAAAGATTATTCCAATACGATAGAACAAGTAGCAGAAAATAACGGAATAGACAAAGGTGAAATTTTTAAAATCGTATTATCATTTAAAGATGAAAAACCTAAAGATTCTTTTATTAATGTAACTTATTCGATACTATTTAAAAATATCAGGAATAATATTGCAGATTATGTTTTTGATAGCGACAACAAATACTTGTCATTTTTATTCGATTTTATAACAACATTTGAAAAACCAAATTATATGGACAATAATGAAGAATTATTAAAATTTTTTGAACAAAATTCTGACGTGATAGATAAGTTATTATCAAATTACAATGAACTTAATGACAAATTAGTAAAGGAATTTCGTAATTATTCCGAAAATGCTGAAATTAAGGAGTCTTACAGTTCCAAAGTAACATACAGAGATTTGAGAACTAGTTGGGGAGTCTATCGTGATGATTTTACATATAAAAAATATGCGTTCAATTTGCAGTTTGCATTTTCACCAACAAAAGGTTTGACAAACTTGTATATATGGTCAAATGGTAACAAAGAAAAAGAAGTAATTAAAAAATTAGAATACGATAAAGAGCAAAACTTCAAACCAACCAAAATGGATCAAGCTAAAGATGCTGCTACTAAAATGATTAAAAAGATGCTCGAAGAACTCGATAAACAATAAATCGTGTCTGACATATCTTGAAATGGTAAGTACTTGGATTTAGCTTTTTTTATTAACTACAAACCCTGCCAATCCCCACTCCGGCAGGGTTTCATATTGCTCATCAGTCCACCTCGAACTCATAGATATCGGAGGCTATGGCATATTTCTAAAAACTTTGTATTCAATGTGAAACGGCAGCAGCTAACAACTGCTAAAATCCATTGGGGCAGATGGCTAGATAAGTTTGTTTTTTGTATATTTGGAAAATTTTTGACTCGTGACAGAGACGCTGCTTCGAACTCCCAAACGTTTTATCAGCAGCAGGTGTTATGGGTAAGTGTGGACCTAAGAAACAAATTAAAAATTATCTATTATCACTACTTCAACAAACAATATAAAGTATTGATGATGATTTAAGCTAATGGTATGAAGTTTTTTACTTTTAACAAAAAGAATAATAAACCTGTTCTATCGAAGTGCAGAAATTGCGGTACAGAAACAAAAGGTCCATACTGTCATCTATGCGGGCAGAGTCTTTTTGCTGGAAAGGAGGGTTTTACTGAAAGCTTTTTCAACAACGCACTTAGTCTTTATTCTGTTGACTTCAAAATATTTCGTACGATAAAATTATTACTCTTTTACCCGGGAAAGCTGACCAAGGAGTACAGCAAGGGGCACATTATTCGTTATGAACACCCTTTTAAGCTTTTTTGGTTTGTTGCCCTGCTTTTCTTTCTCTTTTTTACGTATAAGTTTGACCCTAATAGTGTGAAGTTGTCCGGTGATATTGAATTCAACCTTCTCTTTATGAAATTGCTTCCCTATGCAACTATACTATTAATACCTCTTTTCTCTTTTTTATTTTTTGTCTGTTTCCGGAAGTACGAGCCGCAATACCAAAATCATACGGTATTTGCGTTGCATTTTCACACTTTCCTATATGTATTCTTCGCTGGTTTATTGTTAATTTCTCACATAGAAACTTCCATTAATGGGTGGATTATATTAATAATCCCATTAATCTATTTTACTCTATCCGTATTTGTATTTTATAAGCCCAAAATATTCCCTTCAATTCTTAAAATTCTATTTATTTTAACTGTGCACATTATTACAGCGTACGCTCTTCTATTAGGATTAATTGTCATAATAGCTTTTTTCAAAGTTTAAGGTAAGTTTTAACTTTAAACCCGCCACAAGCCATATGCTTGACCGTTAAGTGCAAGCGTTCGACAACGCAGAGATAAATAAATTGAAAAGGAAGAGTAAAAAGAATAGTAAATGAAAAAGTTTTTTTTAGTTAGCTTATTGTTATACTGTGGTTTGCATATAGTCTACTCACAAACAGAACTTTGTATAGTTGGAGAAGTGCATAAGGAGTGTTCATATATGAACAGAGACAGTGTTTATAATATATTGCTGAAGGTAAAACCTGATGTAGTTCTTATAGAGTTAGACTCTTCGTTTTTTACACCCGATTTTCGATTCAATATAGAACCCGATTCATATTGGGGTAATCAAATGTTAGGGGCACATAAGTATAAATCTCTACACAAAGTGGATTTGCGACCTTTTGACATGTCTGGTAGAGATCAATGGTATCGGCAGACAAGTTATTTTGACAACCAAGAAAATATGTGGAGTAATATACTGGATTTATACGAAAAAAATGAATTGAGTGCGAGAGATAAAGAAGATGTTGATTTGATACGCTTAATGATGAACTACAACGGGGTAAAATTTAACTCTGTAAAGGATTTGAATGTCAATATAACCGTTAAATTTTTGTCATTACGAGAAAAAATAATTTATTCAAAGGTAGTTTCAATTGTTGAAAATACCGAAAAATTAAACCATTGGATTGATTTTGCAAGGCTATGGAAAGCGCAATGGTATGAGCGAAATGCAATAATGGCTGATAATATAAAAAAAGTAGTTAGAGAGTACAAAAACAAGCGTATTGTGGTTTTGGTAGGATTTGAACACAAGTCCGGACTTTTAGATTTACTCGAAGGTTCAACAGATTTCACTATTCGAGAGTATTGGACTTATTAGTCAGATGATATGTGACAGACAAACGCCAGCACTTAACATACGGTATAAAAAATTGCCGCGTTAGTAGATTATTCAAGGTTTGTAGCCCGCTTAAACTTTTGTGTAACTTGATAGGAAATCGCCCGCAATCGGCAACTTTTCATACCCCCAAACCGTTAGCGGTAATGCCAGGGTCAGTGCAGTTTGAGCCGACAGAAATAAGTAGATAATATGGAAAATTTAGAAAATATCTCGAAAAGAAATATAGAAAAGGCATTTGAAATTATTGCCGAGTTGGAAATTCAAAAAACTTGGGAAAATCTAAATTCAACTTGCAATTTGGTCGGTTCTGTAAAGACAGGACTTTTAATGAACAAGTTAGACATTGATTTTCATACCTACTCGAATGATTTTTCGATTGAAAAAAGTTTCAGTGCAATTGCTCAAATCAGCAGAAATCCGAAAATAAAAAAAGTCACATACAGAA
>Ga0255340_1001137_pt1 | contig 37137 bp, 47 predicted proteins | sample wastewater_treat_7_FD_192417 | JGI IMG/M metagenome (GOLD analysis project Ga0255340, IMG submission 192417) | Wastewater microbial communities from Lulu Island WWTP, Vancouver, Canada - plant10 | ecosystem: Engineered > WWTP > Wastewater > Unclassified | place: Canada: Vancouver, British... | reverse complement strand
CCCCCGCCTCCCCCCCCCCCCCCCCCCCCCCTCCCCCGGGGGAGGGGTGCGGCGCGGCAAAATGATTGAAGGAGGGGGATTGGTGTTGAATTTGATTGTAACGGCCTTGAAATGCGCGGGTTATGACGATGGAGGAGGTCGAGGGATGATTCAGGAATGAAAAGGGTCTGATTCTATCATTGAAAAGGGTCAGAAATGGGGCTATGGCATCTCCTCGTGATACCATGCCTCGGGTTCCTTGCCAGCCTGGCGTGGCCGTCCGTGGCATGGATGATCGGGATTCGCAGTCCCGATCGAGGGGGTAAGAGCCCCTGGGTTGGTTCTCCGGGCCTTTCCGCACCTGCGGAAGTCCGAAATCATGCAAGCGCATTGAGCGCATTCGCGATAAGGGTCTGTTCGATGGGATCGAACTGCCGGATGCGGCGCAGTACGGACTCGATTTCGGACAGAGCGCCGGCCGGAGTTGCGCTTTCGCGGATGATTCGCTGGATGTCGGCGTATCGCTCGCGGAAGTGTCGCGACACATCCGCCGATGCTGAATCCGCGATGGAGTCCGTGGCAGCGTCGTTGAGGGCGATCCGTTCATCCCTGGTAATACTCCCGTCGAAAAAAGGGACGGCCGCCGCCTCCCGGAGCGGCGGCGGAATGGGCGGTGATTTCGGCGTCAAGTGGAACGGGGCCGGCTTTGCGCTTAATAGGATAACCCACGCGCGCGCTGATCGCCTGAAGAGCGTCGTCGGTCGGCTCCATGCCGGCATCGGAAAGGGTCTTTAGACCATCGATTGTCCGCTTGATTTCCTCGGTCGTGTCGCCGGCGAACGAAACGTTCGGGGGGCGGCCAGAAAATCCGTTGAGCAGCAGCCACGGGGCAACGATCTGGGTGCGGATCGTTTCGCCGAGAATGCGGCCGTCGAATTTGCGGATGTCCTGGCGGACTTCGTCCTGGAGGTTGGCCGTTCCATCGCCCATGCCGGTGTTGGAAGAAATCGAAGACAGGGTCTGTCCGAGGATGATGCGCGAAATTTCGGCGCGGCAATGGGCCTTGAATTTTTCGAAGCCATCGCCAGCGTTTCCTGCCGACTCTTTCAGTTCGACGTTCGAAACGTTTGAGACGACCATTCCGCCGATCTGGTTGGAATAGGAAATGGCGGCTTCAAGGATTCGGCGGTCTCCGTCGTCCTCGCTGTCCACTCTGCCGACGATGAACGGAGATCCGTAGCGCTCTAGGTAGCGCGCCCACCAAGTGGTGGCCGCTCCGGAAAGAAGCCCGAGCCAGAAAACAGCCCGCATCGGGCCGCCGTAACGGTCTGGCGCGGTGAGCATGTGGCCGCGGTGGCACACATAGCGCGCCTGATCGAGCGGCGGAACATCGATGAAGCCGGAGACGTTTTCGCGGTCGGAAACGATCGGCTGGCCGTTGGCGTCCCAGGTGATCAGACGGCACGGAACGGGAACCAGCTCGACCAGCGCCGTGCGGCGTCCGAGTTCAGGACGCGCTGGATTCGCGGGGCCGAATACCTTTTCGACCATCGAAAGCGGATAGACGACGGAATCCATCAGGTGCATCATGGCCGGAAGCAGTGAAGGAAGATTTGCGAGCATGGCCTCTGCCGCCTGGGCGGCATCGACATCCGGCTTTTCATTGCTCCACGGGGTGAGGATCAGTTCGTCCCCGAGCACGGCGTTCTTGCGCTTGAACAGTTCCGACTGGATGTGGGCATCCTGTAGAATAAACGTCCGGCAGAGGCGCCAGAACGGGGCGGAATTTCCGTACTCGGACTGGCGCACGGCCGATGCAACGGAGTCGACCGTGAGGCCAGCGAAATTCACCGGCATTTCGTTGCGGTCGGAAATCGGTGTGACGCGAGCCTGTTTGGATTTCTTGCTGGAATCGATTCTATTGAACGGCCACATATTCATGCTCCAATCAGGGTTCTTCCGCCCATTCCGGCCGATCCGCCGATGGGAATGGCTTTTGCATACACCGGGCCGGATCCGCAACGAGACAGCGCTTCTCGGGCAAGTTTTCCGCCATCAAACGTGTCTCCGTGGTTCCCCGCCGAGTCGAGTTCGTTGTCGAATCCGCCTTTGACCTTCTTTGTCAGGCGACGGTCCTCTTTGATCCAGCGGTCTGGAGGAATGGCGATGGCGGAGTCTTCATAAAGTTCGACATAACGCTGTCCGAGGTAGGTCTTGACCTTCATCTTCTCGCCCTTGTAGTCGATCGATTCGGACGAATCGCACAATAGGACGCGGCAATACTTGGAAAAGTCCTTGCGGATCTGGACGGCGTAGTAGCGCTCGTTGCTGGCATCAACGGCGAGCCCCGAGCAGCGTTTTCCCGTGGTCTTCTGGCAGGCCTCGATGATTTCGCGCAGGATAGCCTTCGCTTCGTCCGGACTCGATTCCTTGAACCGGAAGACCAGGCGCTCGACGAACAGTCGAGGCTCGACCTCCTGCGTCACCACGATGCTGGATGGGTTGGACTTCTTGTTGGTCGTGGTGGCGACGTCGTAGCCGATACCGTAGCGGGAGGCGTTCATGGTGACGGCCCAGCCGACCGGTAGATCGCGCTCGGCCGCGATGCAGCCGAAACGGTGGCCCAGTTCCTGCGCCGCCGAAAGGGCGGAGAGCGGAATGGCGGCGGTTCCGCCGACGATGAAGCGCAGGCCGTAGGAGCGGTCCCAGGCGTCGCGGTCGAAGTACTGCTTGCGGTGGTCTTCCGGAGAAATTTGCGCTCCGCTGGCCATGTCGTAGAGGTGGACGCCGGCGGCTTCGGCGTCCCAGGCGTCCACGCGGTGGACCGGAACGTTGAGCTGCGACATGTAGGTGTGGCCGCACGGATCCGGATCGAACTCCATTCCGGGCTGAGGCGCCGCCAGATCGTAGGAGAAGTGTGCGTCGTCCATAGGCGGAGTCGTCGCCATGATGAGGTGGAAGGTCGGATCCCTGGAAATGATCGGCTCCATTTCTCCGAACAGAGCCCGAAAATCTTTGATGAATCCGATTTCGTCGATGAAGACCCAGCCGGAATAGCCGCGGGCGGTGGCGACGTTCGGGGCGATGACCTTCATGCGCGATACGACGTGTTCCGAATGGCGGAAGGTGACTTCGAGACGGCCTTGGTGGAACAGGTCAATGAGATCTCCGTCGGGGAGTCCTTCCCCGTTCGATTTGATCTCGACGCCTTGCCCGGCAGACACCTCGCGCAGCGTTTTCAGAAGTTCGCCGAATATCTGCGTCGCCTTGTAGGGCAATTCGGCGCCGACGGCCAGCGATGCGGACACGAACGTGCAGAGGATGCCGGGGTGTTCGAACATCACCTGAAGGATTTTGAAAGCGAACAGGGTCGATTTTCCGCCCTGGCGGCGCCACAGCAGCAAGCAGACTCGCAGGTTTTTCATCCAGCGCGAGGCGAACTTCTGGTAGCGCGTCAGCTTCATCAGGCTTCGTCCTTCTCCATTTCGGACATGAGGGAAATGAGTTGCTGGACCTTGATGGACTTCTCGGCGCCGGATAGCGCGATTTCGCGGGCCCGCTTGTCGTCGAACCAGGACAAGAACTGGTTGGCGACCTGGAAGCGGAACTTGTCCTGGTCCAGGGCGACGGAACGTTCGGCGAGGCGGAGCTTCTGCTTGTCCAGGTCAAGGCCCTGGGCGCGAACGACGGCCTGTTTGAGGGTGGCCAGAACGGATGCGGCCTTGAGCGGATCCAGATCCTGATCCGAGAGCTTGTCCACGAGGTCGAGCATGGTGCGGTCCACCATGTCGAAGCCTTCGGCAGCGATTTCGCGGCGGATGGTTTCGGCGCGGGATCTCCGCTCGTCCAGCTTGCGCTGCTGCTCGAGCCAGGCCGGATAATGGAGCTTCGACTTCTTGAAGGCCGAATAATTCTGCGGCTTGTAGGGTCCGAGGTTCCGGGTGTCGAGCCAGTCGTTGAGCTGCTTCCAGGAATGGCGGTCGCGGATCCGGGCGCACAACTCCTCGCGGATGTCGAACGGGAGTCGAGTCAGGGGAAATTTAGGGGTAGTTGCGCTCACGGAAGACGACTCCTTCGGCGGTTGCTTTGTAATCATCGAGCCCGGCGAGCATCCGGGGGACACGCTGGACCAGGCCAAAGCCGATCAGGACGGCCAGCGCATCTTGAATGTGCGACTCATCGAACTCGGCATCCACAGCATTGCGGACGGCGCGGGCGGCGAAGATTTCTGAAACGGAAAATGCGCGCTGGGGACGGTCGGCCAAGTACACGAGAATGGCCGCCCGGATTTGTTCGCGTTGTTCAGTTTTCATTGGCGATCCTTCAGCATTTCTTTGATGGCGGCCTTGATGCCTTCGATCATGCCCTCGATTCTGCCGAGGGCGCGGTCGGTTTCGCGGGCGGTGTGGCTGGTGGTTGTGATCAGGGAATCGAGCTTTTTTGCCTGTTCGGCATTTGACGCGAGAATCATGGTGATTTCTCGATCTATCCGGACATTCACATCTCGGATTTCATCATCAAGCTCAGTTCTTGTTGCGTAGTTTTTAGCGACATCTTCCGCCAGCGGAGGGATGCGGCGGTTGAGCTTGATAACGCCGATGATGACCGAGGCGATGACGGCGATCGAAGAGAGGAATGAGATGACCACAAAAACGATTTGGCCTTGGGCGGGATCATTCATTGTTCGGGGCTTTCCTGGCTTGAAAAGGTGCCGGCGTGCTCCGCGTTCGGGCATGGGACGCACGCGGCGCCGGCATGTGAATTGGTTGTGGCGAGGAAGGCGTTTTCATCAACGTATGGTTCGGTAAGGTGAACCTTATCGGTAAGCCTACCCGCCGCGCTCCAGAATCTTCCGTTTCCGGTTAGCTCGCCGTCCCTGCTCACGGCGCAGCCGCTCCCGCTGACGAGGGCCACAGCCAACGCCGCCGATAACACCATCGCCATCCAAATCTTTTTGTGCATCGAGTTCCTCCTTGGCGATCATGCGCCGTTTGGCATCCACGGCCTTGCCGAATGCTTTTGCGCCTTCCTTGGCCACTTTGACGCCGATTTTAATTCCGGCGATTGTGCCGGTGACGCTCATGGGAAGACCACCTCAGAAAGGTTACTGCGCTCGGCAACATTTTTAGTGCCTGATCTGGCGAGGCCGCTGACCATCATGAAGACTCGTTCGCCTGATTTTGGCTCCCAAGAAGAAAGTGGCGCCCGTTTGATGTGGCCTCCCCATGACTTGCCGCCCATTTGTTTTGATTGTTGGCCAGGGCGGAGCCATTCCCAGGTTGCGCCGTACCATTGCCCATCGAGCTCAACGAAAATCCATGGATTGGCCACGGCTCCATCCACCTCGCCCCACGATCGAGACTTGTCGTAAGTGAGGGTGACTGTGCCGGCCGTCGAGACGGAAGCGGAAAGGGTTGCGGTGATGGGCCATGCGGATACATCCTTGTGGAGCCACACCACATTTGACAAATCGAGAGGCTCTGATAATTCCGGTTCGGGATCAGGCGCCGGTTCGATCACTTCCGGCCAGCGTTCTAGTGTTCCGCCGGCAGCTTTGTATTCTTCCACACGCTCCAGGACATACGGGAAGATCACATCGCTCCAGCGTTCAGCGGTGAAGCACGGCGCGGCGCGCTGAATGAGCCAGTCGGCCTTGGCATCTTCGGTTTCACCGGGGATGACAGGGTAGAGAGCGGCGATCACGGCCACATTTTCGCGGCGCGACCATCGCGCGCCTCGCTGGCGCGCGTCGAACAGGCGCAAGTATTCGGCGGCGCGTTCGTCGCCAAAAACCCGCACCATCGCGGCGGCAACATCCGCGCGTTTGATCTCGCCGGAGTCGAGCACCGCGTGGATGGTGGTAATCAAGTTGAGCGCCTCGGCATCGGAGAGCTTTACGGTTGGCAACCGGTTGGAGAATGTTGCGTAATCAGCTCCAGCCCGGCGCGACTCGCCGAATGGGAACTCCTGCGCATTGCCGGCGCAGATGAACGCCAGGTAGAGACAGAATGGAATCAGATGTTTGCGCATGGTCATTCCTTGGTTTTTGTCTTTGGTTCAGTTGGAATGGATTTGAGGGCATTGGCCAATTCCTCGCGCTGTTCGGCGGCGCCCGACGGCATTCGTGATTTTTCCCCGAGGAAGAGTGGAACAAAACCGCGCGGCAGAGATTCCCAGGAATAGGCCTGTTGGGTTGTTAAAACGGTTGGGGTGAGATCATCCTTGCGCAAAATTCGACCTTCTTTGGTCACAAAAACGGCTTCGAGGCCGACAGTGGCCAGAAGCTGATCCTGCAGCAGGAGCCCGTACACATTGTCGAAAGAGGCCTTGTATTCTGGCGCGATGATTCCGGCGGCCCCCTGCATGATGCGGCCCAGTGATGCACAACCGGCGCCGGTCAGGATTGCCACGACGCACAAAAAGCGAAGAATTATCTTCATTGTGTGCCACCGTTTGTGGTTTCGGCTGGTGTGGCCAGACCAATGATTGAGCGCATGGATTGCTCAAAGTTTTGAGCCTCGAACCAGCGGGAGTGGCCGCCGCTGCCGGTGATGATGCTGGTGTGGTGTTCATCGGCAAATTGGCTGCTGACGGCATCCGCCGACAGCCCGCCGATGAATGATTTGGCGAGCACGCGGTCGCGCGTGCTTATATATAAGGAAAGGAACCCGATTCGTCCGTCCGCCACGGCAGCCTTGAGCCGGTGCCGCCGCGGCTCGGAGGGGATGGCCGGGGCGAACAGGTGGACGAAGTTGGCCGGGCGCCTGGACTGCTGCAGGGCCAGGCGGATCAGCTCGCAGCCGTAGCTGTGGCCGGCCAGCACCAGGGAAAACTGTTCGATGGAGTAGTTGTCGATCAGGGCGGCTAGTTCCGCCGCGCGGCGGGCGGTCAGCAAGTTGCGGGTGGCCGGGAGCGCCAGGTATTCGAACTTCTCGGCCACTTCGCAGGTCGCGCGCTTGTGGATCCAGGTTACGGCCCGGTCGGTCCAGTTGCGCGCGGCGCCGGGGTAGGACAGCACGCCCGGCACGAAAATGTAGGCGTTGCGAATCATGGGAAAAAGCCGCCGGACGAGGCCAAGAAGGAAAGTCCGCGGCGGCTGGTGTGCGTGGGTATGGGGGAACGTAAGCGGCTAGCGCATCGCATGCCTCCTTGCTGGATCTCGCTGTGATTGCTCACCATCATCAGGCGCAGAACCTAGCACCTGATGCAAACGCCCCCCACGAACAGAGTGACGGATGAGAACTTGGAGATAGATCTAGATCAGGCCGCCTCTGTGCGGCTCCCTCCATGGACCGGAAATCGGATGGCCGGCTCGTAGAGCCAGCCCTACCCAAGCAGAGTTTTCCATACTATGGAAAAATGTTTCGCCGGTTTTCCACACAATGGAAAGATTGTTTCCACGGGGCGGAAACCGATCCGGACTATTCGGGGCGGAACTTGTCCAAAATGGCCTTGACCTTGTTCGGGTCCGGCATGCCACAGGCCTCGATTTCGATTCCGGACTGTCCGGAGCTTGAAATCCCGAGAGTTCCCGTGTCGAAAATGCGCTGCAGGAGCCCCTGGCTGACCTGCAGATTGCGGATGTCGCGGTGCCGAACCTCCGTGGTCCGCTTCGACAGCAGCCCCCGCCGATAGATGGACCGCTTGTTCGTGATCGTGAGCGTCGAGCACAGGGTCGAAAGTCTCCAGATAAGCAGGATCGGCCCGGAAAACAACAGGAACATGGTGATGAACCCGGAAAAGCCCATTGTGGGTCCGCTTCCGACAGCAATGAAAATGCCGACGATCAGCGGAAATGAGACCACCAGCGAGAAGAAAAACGGCTTGTTCCTGAACATGGCCGGATGGGATTCGTATTCCGTTACCTCCCGGCCGGGCGCAGGGGGATTCTCCTGGGGAGAGACCTGCGCGGCAGACATTGTCGGCGGAGGGGATTTGGGCGGAGGCCGCACCTCGATGGATGCCCCGCATGATGGGCAGTCGATCAACTGCCCAAGCATCTCTCCTGGAGCTTCGATCGATTGGGTGCAGTGGCGGCAATAGAATTTGATGTCGGGCATCGCGAGACTCCTATTTCTTCGGCTTCTTTTCCAGCGCGTCCAGGCGCGTCAATACGGTGTCTAGCTTGGATTCGACGGTGTCAAAACGCGCGGCGAACCTTCCAAGGGAGTCTGACATAGCCCGAATCTGTGGAGCTGCGGCATCCAGCAGCTTGGCGAGCTTGGCATCCTTCTGGCGGAGTTCGACCAGCGGAGTGCTTATCTCTCCCCGGATCACCAATTCATCCTCTAGGCGTTTCAACGGCGTCTCAATGCCGGCCTCACGCTCGGCTTCTGCAAGCCTGAACTCGGCCTTTGCGCTGAGGTTCCTTTTGCCAGACTTCACCATCATAAGCATAGACCTTCCGACGCCGATTGCATCGGACACCTGATCCAGGGTTTTGCCTGTTTTCAGGCGGTAAAAATCTATGCGTTCCCAGCTCATTCTGGCATATCACTTTTTATCACTTTTTTAGTTGACGAAGTGATATAAAGTGCTATCTTGTGAATCAACATAACAGGTAGATATGCGCAGTACCAGCAAAAATCCGAAGAAATTCCGCCACGTCGGGATAACAAATGCTGCGGAAGAGCTTGGGGTTTCGGTGATGCACCTCTGGTATGTGCTTCGCGGGATCCGCCGCAGCCGACGCATCGAGCAGAGCGATTTCTACCGGCGGACGATGGCGGCCCGCCGGCAATTCGAAAAGCAGCAGATGAAAGGGCACGGGAAATGAGCAGGACCTACAAGATCACGGGATTCAACTGGCTGGATCGGACGCAGCTCAAACCGCATGCGGACGCGCAGCTCCCGATGGCGCCGGACGACCAGATGGCGCTGGAGCGCAGCATTGAAGAGGGCGGCCTGATCCAGCCGCTGCTGGTCCTGGACAAGCCGGACAAGCTGGACGGCCTGTTCGAAGTGGTGGACGGCTGCAACCGCCTGGACAAGTCCACGGACGGCAAGCTGCCGTGCGTCCTGATCCAGTGCGACAACGTGCGCGAGGTGGCCTTGACCTGCCTAGGGACAGGCCGCAAGCGCAGCACCGGACAGCGGATCATGGCCTACCTCGAAATGCACAAGCGCGAGGTCGTCAAGGCGGCCGAACTGGGGGCACAAAAAGCGGCCGGGAACCCGAGTGCGGTGTCACGTGACACCGCACAAATATCAGGGGTTTTTGCGAATTTCACCTCTGACGCCATCGCCGCGACCCTTTCAGTGAGCAAGAAAGACGTGCTCCTTGCGATCGACTTGTTGATGTGCCTGGAGAAGAAATGCACGGTGCCGCAGCGGGTGGGAAGCCTGGTGACGCCGACGCGGGAGTTGGACCTGAAGGACAAGGCGGACAAGGTCTATTTCGACTGCCTGAAATTGACCCACGCGAACGTCATGGCCGGCTCGACGCCGATCCGCCGCTGGAAGGCGGCGCAGGCCGGCAAGTCCACCCAGGCCGAAGGCCGGACGGAGATCGATTACGCGGACCTGTTCCGCGAGGGCCTGAACCACCTGCGCACGGCCTCGAAGCACTGGAAGGACATCACCTTCCAGGAGCGCGGCGCCCTGGTGGAGCTGGCTGCCAAGGTCGGCGAGATCCTGCCCGGCGACGTGAAGCGGGTGCTGTGATGAACCACAATCCCGGCACGACCATGATGAGCGAAGGCGACTGGATTCGCAAGACGATGAAGGTTCGCATCGACTATTCCAAGACAGCTTCGGAATGGCTGGCCGCATTCCGGCTAGCGCAGCGGAACAAAACCACCTGGACGATCGACGAGATCGAAAAGCTGCTGCCGGCGGGAACACACCTTGGGAATTTATCAGCCGTCTACTGGACTATGCATGCCCGCCAAGAATGTCCGTTCTCAAACAGTCTAGCGCGTTTCTCGCTGTTACTGCGTATGCATCGAGAAGGAGCCAGGATAGGGTTGAGCGAAGAGGCTGTTCGGGCGGAATTCGATCGCCAAATGGAACATGAAGCTGAGTTGCAAGACCTATTGCACAATAGAAGTGCAATTCGGCGATCCGGTTCGCGGCGGAAGACATCGGAGGGAAAACGCCAGTCTCAAGCCAATGCTTTATTCCCTCTATCGCTTCTCGGTCGAAATCGAAAATCGGCCTCAGCGTCTGGTCCAGGTGATCGCCTTCTTCCCAAGGGGCATCGGCAAAGCTGCCGTTGCGATTTTGCAACTCCCGCCAAGGCGGGAGCAGCATGCCGTACAACTCCTGCCAGGTCTTCGGTTCGTCGTGCATCGTCCACCTCCAGGAAGAAAGACTAACACGCCATGGCCCACGAATTCCAGACCCGCGTGGAGGCTTGCCGGCAGGCGACGGAACTGCTGGCAGCCGGCCTGCCGATGAAGAAGGCGGCGGCGCGGGTCGGCATTCCCCAGGGGACGCTGGAGCGGTGGCTGCGGGCGTGGAAGTCGGGCGGGGCGGAGGCGATGGAGTCGGATTATTCCGGCGTGGGCCGGCCGGCGGTCGCCGAATGCCTGGATTCGGAAAGCATCGATTTCATCCGGCGGAAGGCGGCGATGTGCGGCAGCATGGCGCTGACCTACCAGTTCTTCGTCGACGATCCAGCGTGCCCGCCGCCCCTGCGCGACTACCTGATTCCGAAGCTGACCAGCGGCAAGCCGCTGTCCCTGCCGCTCTCCCTGCGCCGCGCGGCGCAGGTGACGCCGGAGCTGGAGGCGATGCGCCTGGGACCGACGGCTTTCGGGCACGTTGGGTTCAAGAGCCGCCACAACGATCTGGTGATCGATCCGCTGACGGGCCAGGAACGGAAGCTGCTGGCCGGGGATCTGTACCTCAGCGACGACATGAGCACGAACCACCCGTTCTGGTTTAATTTGCCGGACGGCGAGCGCGAGACGCGCGCGCACCGCGGGGACCGGCTGGCGGAGAAGTTCGGCGTGGCGGTGGGGCGTCAGGGGCTATACACGAACGACGCGCGCGGGAAATGGCTTGGCGCCGAGTTGATCGGCCGTCCGACGGATGCCTATACCTCCGCGGATGTGCTGCGGCACTTCCGCCGGATCCTGACGGAGTGGGGCATGCCCCGCATCGGCTGGATCCTGGAGAAGGGCGTCTGGATGGCGCGGGCCGTCGATGGCGGCATGACGGTCGTGATCGACGACCAGGCCCGCCAAGAGACGGTGGCCGGGCTGTCGAGCCTCGGGTTCGACGTGAATCACGTCCACACGTCGGAAGGCAAGGCGCTGATCGAGGGCGCCTTCGCCCACCTGCAGGCCGTGCTGGACCTGCTGGAGATCCCGACGGTGGGCCGCCACCGCGGCGAGATGGAGCGCGTGGAGAAGGTCATGCGGCGCGTCCAGTCCGGCGTGATCCATCCGGCGGACGCGGGGATCCCCTACATCAGCGACCACGTCGAAAACATTTCGAAGGGCATGGTTTTCTGCAACGGGAAAAACAAGTTCGGCCGCATCCAGAACGGCGTGCCGGACGAGGTCTGGGCGCACGACGTCCTGGCGCATCCGCTGCGCGAACTGTCACCCGAACACATGGGAGTTTTCATGCCCGTAAAATTCCAGACGATGATCCGCCAGGGCTGCGTCGACAAGACCATTGACGGCGTGCTCTACCGGTTTTCCTCACCGGATTTCGCCCGCCTCGGCGCCGGCTACCGCCTGGCCGTGGCGTTCGATCCGGGAGAGCCGGCGGCCGGCGCGGAGATCTACAACCTGGAAACCGGCAGCCGGAACGTGGACGGGCACAAGCCGAACGCCTGGATCTGCCACGCCGCGCACGAGGCGGAGCTGCCGCTGTTCGGCTACAGCGCCGAGGTCAAGGCCAGCGGCGAGCGCCGCAAGGCGCATCGCCGGGCCTTCGAAGCGGCCTACGCGGGCACGGGCCTGTTCGGCAAGAAGGCCGGCCGCGCCATCGAGCGCCGCGAGGCCGACGGGCGCCTGGTGCGCGCCGAAGTGAATCTTGGGGATTCTCGCGAGACGGACGCTGGCGGTCGGAGTCGTGCCCTTCCTGCCGCGGACGAAACGAGAATCCCCACCTCTTTCCGCCGGAAGCAACTGACCGAATCGGACATCGATTCCGCCGCGGCTGAGGCCGCGGCCATGGAAGAGCGCCTCTGGGCGCGAGGAATGCTTTTGCCGCAATGACGCGGCAGGAAAACACGAAGGGCATGGACATGAAACAAGAGAACGAAACCGGCGGAGCTCCGGAAAAGGAACTGGTCGAGCTGGCCAGGGGCATCCGCCACTGGCAGGAAGCCAAGGGATTCACGACATCCAAGATGCTTCGGAGGTTCCCCACTCTGGGGAGCGATCGCACCTATGGCCGCTTGGTGGCCGGTGATGTCGATGAGATGGATGTCGAGAAGCAGCTTGTCAACTACCGCAGCGCGTGGGCGCTGATCGAGGCGGTTGGCGAGGACGCCAGCACGAGCGAGGATTTCTATGAAGACCTTTCGCCCGTGGTTCAGCTTCGTCGGGCAATGATGGAGACGTTCACGGAGACAGGCCTGTGCCGGTTCATTCTGGTGCAGGGAGACACGGGCAGCGGAAAGACATCCGCCGCGCGCTGCCTGATCCAACGCTATGGTTCTCGGCTGCTGTTCATGGAGCTGTCGAACTATGTGGCCGACAGCCCCTATAACTTCCTGGTGCTGGTGCTGTCGTCGCTGGGGATCAAGTCGCCTCCCACCGACGCCATGGGATGCTTCGCAAAGGCCGTTCACGAGCTGAACACGACGCGGAGATGCCTGATCATCGACGAGCTGCACCACGCCGGGCCGAAGATCCTCAACAGCATCAAGACGCTGATCAACCAGACGCCGGGCGAATTCGTTGGCCTCACGATGCCGACCCTGTGGAACCGGCTTGAGAAGGCAGCCTACGAGGAATGCCGGCAACTGACCGGCAACCGCCTGGCCGAGCGCATCCAGCTCGACCAGATCAACCGCGCCGACATGACCAAGTTCGTGACCCGCCGGCTTCCGGGCCTGAACGGCTGCACGGCCCAGGCCATCGCCCTGCTGGAGCAGAGCGCCCGCGGCCTGGGCAACCTGGCGTTCGTGCGCGACGTGTGCCGCCGGGCGCGCGAGCAGTACGACGGCGCCAAGATCACCATCGAAGATTTCGCCGGCGTGGTCGCCGCGGAGCAGAAGAGCCGATAAGGCGGAAAGACTCACATGGGCAAGAAAACAACGAAGACCTACAGAGACCCCGCCGGAACCGAAATCCCGGCCAAGTATGTTCCCGCCTACGACAAGACGCGGGACCGGATCGCCAACAAGATTTATGACCTGTGGACGGACGAGGAACAACGCCTCCACGCTTTGAAGGCCACGACGAACCGCCTGATTGACGAGCTGCGCCAGGCGGCGGCGGACGATGCGGCGGTGAAGCTGGGTGGAGAAAAGGGCTATCTGCAATTCCGATCCTTCGACGGCAAGATCACCATCCGCTTCGAGAATGCGAGGCGGACGGAGTTCGATGAGCGCCTCACGCTGGCCCAGCAGCTCATCAATGAGGTGCTGTGTGAGCTGGCGGAGGGGGCAAAGAGCGCGGATCTGGTCGAGATTGTGAGCCACGCCTTTGCTCCGCGCAAGGGCGGCAACCTGGATATGCAGCGCATCCGTGATCTGTGCCGGCTGAATGTCAGCCACCCGAAATGGAAAAAGGCGGTGGAGATCATCCGGGAGTGCGAGCGGACCATTGGACACAAGCAATATGTGCGCGTGTCCAAGCGGCTGGCGGCGGATGCCGAGCCGGTGAATGTGGTGCTCGATATTGCGGCGTTGTGAGGAAAGGGAAACTGGCATGGATACGACGATGACGATGGAAACGAAGCCGAACTGCGTCCGATACGATTGCGCGGCGTGCAACAACAACAAGTGCGATGAGGTGATGATGGATTATCCGTGCCAGATCGCCGGCCTGCTGCCGGCGAGAACGGCCAAGCGCATGCCGCGCACGCGGGAGGATTTTCGCCGTGCGGCGCTTTGGCTGGCGCGGCAGGCGGCCAAGGCCGGAAACGCGCTTTCGGCCGTCCTGGCCGGTCCGGCGCCGGACGACGCCGAGAACGGGATTTGCATCGGGTACCGGGACGGTCGGGATCGGTAGCCATGGACGCCCGCCAACAAGCGGCAATCAACGGGGCGGCCTCCGCCCCTCTCTCGAAGAAGCAGAAGCGCATCCTCTGCATGCTTGCGGAGCGGGCGTGGAACGCAAAGGGCTGTCCGCTTTGGGAGCCCCGCCAGGATTCGGCCATCCGCCTGTGCCGCACATCCGCCCTTGAGCTATGGCGGCACATGGAACAGGAGCATCTCCTGGGTCGAAAGCACCTGACCGCCTGCTGTCAGGCGGACTATGAGCTGCTCCGCGCCCACTTCGCCCGCCTGGCGGGAGACCACCGCGAGGCCGCTGCGGCCGAGGCGCGGATGTCGGGCGACGATGCCCGCCGCGCCAAGGCCTTTTTGCGCAACGAACTTGCTGCGGCTGTCCGCCAGATCGCCGACCCGAGGCGCTATGTCGAGACGATTGCCCGCTGCAAATACAAAACCAACATCGACTCTCTGTCCGCCAAGCAGGTCTGGACGATCATTTTCGACCTGCGCCGGGCGGTCTGGGCGCGCAAGAAAAAATCAACCCAAACCCGAACCCCTTTTTGAAAATGGACACATGCGCGACATTCGGCTCCAGAATCGATTTTAAGGCGGGCATCTTCCGGCCCGGCCACTTGTGCGGATTTTTTCCAGTCTCCATTTCGCGGGGCTTCGCGGACGGTTTCCGGGCCTGTTTTGGCCTAACGGCAAAAGCGAATGGAGGAGTTGCATGATCAGACCCAAGTACAAGGCCGTGATCTATGTGGAGAAAACCGATGAGCGCGGCAACATCCGGCTCGAACGGGTCACCACGTCGCAGTGGGTCACGGTTCCGCAGATCGCGGCGAGCGTGGGCGTGGCCCCGCAGACCATGTACAGGATGATCGTGGACGACAAGGTCATCGACCACTACCGCATCAACAGCCAGATCCGCGTGCGCGCGGAAGACTTCGCGGCATGGCTTGAAACGCGCCGCGGGGCGGAATACGAAAGGCCGGGTGCCAAGTGAGCGCAGCCCGCATCATGCCGATCCCGACCTCCGGCGAGGTGGAAGCCTATGCCACCAGCATCGGGTTCAAGGTCAACGGGGGCTACTTTGTGGACTATTGGGAACAGCGCGGATGGATGGTCAAGCCGGGCATCCCCATGCGGAGCTGGCAGGCCACTATACGGAATTGGCAGCGGATGGAACAGGCCAAGCAGGCTGGAACAATCGTCCAGCAGCCGGTAAACCCGGCAAACGAGCGCAAGCGGGAAGCCGACCGCCGCAGAGCCGGGGTGATTGCGGAGGCCGCCGGGCGCATCCGCGCCATGATGAGCTGGATTCGCGCAAAGAAGCCGTGCCCCTGGTCCCGCGATCCGCAAGGCGAAATTGATGCGGATGTGGCGAAGATCCGCGATCACTACGGCCCGGACGGTGTGGATGAACTTCGAAAAGTCGTGAAAGAGTTGGAGAACAAGAAACCATGACCTGCGAACAACTGGATCTGTTGGTTCGGAATGAAGAAAAAGAGCAGGCAGATGCCAAGGTGCTGACCCGCCACCTCTATTTGGCGTGTGACTGGCGAACCCGCAACCAGATTTCCGAGGCGCTGGATTGGAAATGCCACGCCCGCATTCGCCACGCCGCCGAGGCCGCCGAGGGCGACGTGATCTTTGGACAGCGCGGCATGCGGCACATTCGCCACTCCACGCCCGAAGAGGTGCTGGCCTGCATCAACACCCTCAAAAGCCAAGTGGAAGCCCTCAGCCGTCGCGTGTGCAACACGCAGAAGAAATACCACTCCTATGGAAAGGGACCGCTGTGAGCCGGCCATTTGTTCAGCGGCAGAAGATGCAGCGAACCGCCTGGGGCGCCTGCAAAGTTTTGGCGTGGGATTTTTTCACCGCATGGATGGCCTTCTTCGACATCCAGGTCGGGCCGATTCCGAAGAGCTGGAGCAAGGGAACATGACGAGCGGCCATGCCATGAGGAGCGAAATCCAGTTTGCACCTGTCCCGCACGAGGCGGCGGCAAAGATCATCAGCGACCGGCCGGTGGTCACACGCGAGGTTTTTAAGAAAATGCTGCCCGAGATGCGGGCTCGGGCGTTTTTGATTTCCGGCGTGGAGGACATGAACGTGGTGCAGCAGATCCGCGACCGTATCGCGGATCTTCCGCGGGGGGCAAGCTGGGAGGACATCCGGGAGGACATTGCGAAGGACCTGGGTCCTTGGATGGATGAGGAGTCGGCTGGAAAGCGGGCGACGCTGCTGATGCGCCACCACGGCTTTCAGGCCTATGCGGCGGCACACTACCGTGTCATGGACGAGCAGCGCGCGGCTTTCCCGTACTGGCAATATTTAACGATGGGCGACGAGAAGGTCCGGTCCAGTCATGCCAAGTTGCACGGGCTGATCCTTCCCGCGAACCACCCGTTCTGGAAAGACCACTATCCGCCCTGGGATTGGAATTGCCGCTGCCAGGTCGTGGCCGTCAGCGAGGACGAATACCGGGAAACGGTTGATGCCGGGCGCGTGCCGAGCAAAATGAATCTGACCGGAAAGGTCAAAGATGATTACGACAAGAAGACGCGGGGCTGGACGCTGGAGAAGGCGGGACTCAAGCAACTCGCGACCATGGGCCGGATCGACGAAGGTACCGGCGCAACGATAGATGTTTCCAGTCCGCTTCAGCGGGCACAGAAAGAAGGGCCATCCGCCGTGTTGTCCGCGTACCAATGGAATCCGGCGGAGCTAGGAATGTCCGTTTTGGACCTGCATGGAAAATACGGCAAGGACGAAGTTCAACGGGCGGCGTTCGACGCCTTCTACCGCAACATGCAGGGAGCGACATTCCTCGGGCCGGACGGATTGGAGCGCAACGTGTGGGATTGGTGCCTTTCGGCGGACATGGAGCGGGCGGCGCGCGATCTGCTTGCGAATCCATCCTCCGGAAGAATAGAACGCCTGGCCGTGCTCGACCACAAAACTGGCTTGACGATCGCCGGAGAATCCGGAGAGGCAGATCGCGTCCCGTTCGGCGACCATGCCATACGAGGGCTTTTGGAGGGGAGATCTCTGGCAATGGTTCACACCCATATCGAGGTCGGCGATCCTTCGCCGGCCGACATCGCGGCCCTTTTTCGGTTCAGCCCAACGTTGAAAAGCATTGCGGTTGCTGAACCAGGTGGTAGGCTTCACATGGTGAGCGCGAAGACGAGCCGTTCCATTCCAAGCAATCTGCGCATGGCGAAGTTCTTGGACCGCAAAATGGACCAGATGGATTCCGGATCCTTGTCGGAAAAAGCGTGGAAAGGCTACATGTCCAGGATGAATCGTTCCGGGAGGTTGCGTTATGAAGCCAGACAAAAAATCTGACGATGATCTGGATGAATTGGCGAAGACCGATCCGGAGGTCCGCGAGTTTTTGGATATACTCGCAGAAATGGATGCGGAGCCATCAGCCGATCCAAACCAGCCTCCGCTGACGGACGAGGAAAAGAAAAGGCTGATCGAAGAGTGGAAAAAACATCCTGGATACTTTCGCTGACCATGCAAATCTCGCTAAAATTGGACACGATTTCTCCGTCGCTTAAACGGGTACTGAAGCAGGTGGAAAACCCATCAGCCGTGCTGCGCGAGATCGGGACGACGGTTGTTGAAATGTCGAAAAAGGCGTTCACCAATCCATCCCTTCGTCCGTCAACGTGGAAAGCCAATGCGGCATCCACCATTGCACAGAAAGGCGCATCTTCTCCGCTGGTCGCCAGCGGGACGATGGCGAGATCGCCGCGCGTGACCGACGTCGGGCGTGATTATGTGCGGGTTGGAAGTGATCGTTCGGCTGGATCGCATTCGTTGGCGGCCATACACCAGCTCGGAACGGGTCCATTCGTTATTCGGCCAAAATCCGGAAAGTTCCTGTTTTGGAAAGGCGCCAAACATCCGGTCAAGCAGGTGAACCATCCCGGAATCCCCGCCCGCCCGTTCTTTCCGTTCCATGCTTCGGGGGAGGCGACGGAAACAGCCAAGACGCGCGTCAAGGACGTGATTCTGGCGTGGCTGAAAAAGTAGACCATGCCCTATTCTGAATCCTGAATTCTGAATTCGGGATTCTCTCCTTCAAAAACAGTCAGGTTCTCATCCGTCACTCTGTTCGTGGGGGGGCGCGCGCGATTCTGGTTTTCTCGCGCACATGGAAACCAACGAACAAATGACCCTGTCGACGCTGGCCGGACCGTCCGTCAGCTTGGATCGCGAGAATCTGCCTGCCCGCCTGAAGTTTTTCGATTGGGGCGAGAACCACACGCCAGACGGCGACATCGTGGTGAACGATGTTTCTGTTGCGGCGCTGAACAAGCAGATAGCTGCCGACACGTTCAAGAGGATCGTGATCGATTTTGAGCACCAGAGCGTCAAGGGTCATCCGAACTACGTCCAAGCCCCCCGCCACAACGCCGCCCACGGCGATCTCGAAGTGATCCCCGGAGATGGGGTCTATGTGACGGCCCTCTCCTGGACTCCCAAGGGCGTCGAGCATGGTCCTGACTTCTGCGACATCTCGCCCGTCGCCCTCCACACCAAGCGCAAGGCACCCGGCGAGCCCGTGGTCTTGCTTGGAATTCTTTCTGCGGCCCTCTGCGACAACGGCGCCGTGAAGGGAATCACCGCATTTTCCGCCACCTACCAGCCCCTGGAGAATTCAATGGACGAAGACACGTCGAAAGTCATTGCCGGCCTGCAAGCGGCGCTCGGAACCGTGACCCAGGAGAACAAGGCTCTCAAGGAATCCATCGAGGCACAGGGGCGGCAGATCGCCGCGCAGAACCTGCTGCTCGAAAGGCTGACGGCTCGACTTGACCAGGCGCCAACCGTCACCGCTGCCTCTGTCGACCAGGTGCGTGCCATTGCCGAGTCCGCCCTGAAGCCCGATGCGCTCGTTGAAAGCAAGCAGCAGGTCTCGGCTCTCTCGGCCCGAATCGATGCACTGCAAAAGGATCACATGATTCAGATTGCCGTTCTCCAGGGGAAAGCCGTGACGCTCGACGAAACGGCGGTCAGCGCCATGAGCGCTGAATCCCTGGCGAAGCATATTTCGGGTCTTGGCGCGACCCTTCCAGTCGTGCGTCTCACCCCGTCCGGATCCGCTGAGGATCCTGCGGCAAGCGCGCTTTCCTCCGGAATTGATGCGCTCATCGCCCAGATTCGCCAGGAAACCGGAATCCAGGATTTCCAGGCGCTTTGGGAGCTCGCGCGCGGACGCCAGCCGGAACTTTTTAAGAAGTAGAAACCACCCACAAGGAAGGATCCCATGGAAACAAATGAAAAAGGAATCGTGCGGCTCGAAGAGGCCAGCGGTGTCGATTTGAGCGATGCGATCGGAAAGGCAGTCGGAGTCGATGCGTCTGGAAAAGCCGTCCTCGGCGGCGATTTCGGCGTCGTGACTCTGGCGTACAACGGCGGCGTGGATGTCGCGGTGTTCGGCAGCAATGTCGGCCCCGTCGAAGTCAAGCTGGCCGGAATGGTTGCCAAGGGCGATTACGTCGTCCGCAATCCCAGCACCGGCAAGTGGACCAAGGCCGCTGCGACGGACATTGCCGAAGCCCGCATGGTGCAGGCCGGCGTGTCCGACGAGCTGATTCCCGCCGTGCTGTTGGCTCCTGCCGCCCGCATCGGAGCGAATGTGTTTGCCGCCTCCGACCACAACCACGACGCGGCCTATGCCGCGATTGACCACGATCACGACGAGGCTTACGCCGCGATCAACCACACCCACACCTGAGCCGAGGAGAAGAACCATGAGTGAGAGAATTTACGGCCGGGTCGAAACCCTGGTCAGCTATGCGCGGGGCCTTTCGCAGGACATGTCGAAGAGCCTTGCCGAGTTCATCGCCCCCACGGTCGTGACGGGCATTGCATCCGGGAAGTACAAGGACTTCTCGGACAAGAACGCCTTCAAGGTTCCGGTGACCCGCCGCGCCGTTGGCGGCAAGGCCAGCCGGATCGGATTTGAGTCCGAAGACAAGGACTTCAACTGCGAGCCCAACGCGCTGGAGGCCACCATCGACGATTTCGAGCGGTTGCAGGCCGGCACCGACCAGGCCATGCTGGAAGAGGCCAAGACGCGTGACGCCGTCAGCACGGCCCGACTCTCGCACGAGAAGGAAACCTTCGACTTGGTGCGCGCCAGTGTCCCGGCGGTTGCCGAACGCGGCGTTTGGTCCAGCAACGACAACGATCCGATCGACGAGCTCGATGAGCAGATCGAGGCGATCGCCCTGGCGACCGGCCTGATGCCTAACCGCATGGTGATCGGCCTGTCGGCGTTCCGCAAGCTGCGCAAGAACACGAAGGTCATCGGCCGCATGCCGGGCGCCGCGAATGCGACGCTTTCGATCGAAGCGCTCGCGGCCATGCTGATCAATCCGGGGATCGACATCCGGGTCGGCTCGCTGGCCTACGACACCGCCGCGGCCGGCAAGACGAAGAGCAATGCCTTCGTGGTCGGCGCCGATGTCTTCCTCTTCTACGCGTCGCAAAATGCGACGCAGTACGATCCGAGCTTCGCCAAGACGTTCTCCGCGCGGGCGGGGAACATCTTCGACGTTCGGATGTACCGCGAAGAGCCGCGGGTCGACGTGATCGCCGTCGACTGGACGAAGCAGACCAAGGTCGTCTCGGCCCTGTGCGGCCGGCGTCTGTCGATCACCTAGACGTCGCGGGCGGGATGGCCTATATCACCGCCAGGGAATTGCGCGCGGTCGTTCCGGACCAGTACCGGGACGCCGCGCTCTCCGATCAGGGAGGCGAGCCGGATCCCGGCCTGCTTTCCGCGGTGATCGACCAAGCATGCGAAGAGGTGGACGCGCTCATCGAAGGGCGCGTCCGCCTGCCGCTTTCCACCCCGTTTCCACAGAAAATCCGCACGGCCGCCGTCTACTTTGCCTTGGAAATCCTGTTCACTCGACGCGCCCTCGAAATGCCGGATGCCACAGCCAAGAAGATCGCCGGTATCCGCTCGGATCTGGGCAAGGTTGGCGCAGGCGATCTTCGCTTGGAAGCGCCTGTCGAGCAGACGGCCGCCAGCCGCCAGGCCGGCGGATCCATCGTCGTGCGTCCAAGCATCACCGGTGCAGGAGGAATGATTGGCGCGATTGTGCTGCTGCTCGCCGGCCTTGCGCATCCGGCGAAGGCGATTGATCCTCGCACCTTCAGTTTTCTGGCGCCGACAAACCCCATGATCGAATCGCCCGATCATATGGAGTGGAGCCAAGCCGAAAGCGTCGAGCTGCGCTACACTCTTCCCGCGGCAGATAATAGCCGAGAGATTCGCTGGGAGATTTCTGATCGAACGAACCTTTGGCTCAACCTTTCCCCAGTGCGCTCCGGTGCCGTTTGGAGCTGGAGCCCTAGCCCCACGCAGACCTGCCTTCCTCCGGGCCGCTACGATGGACGAGTGGCCGCCTATGGCCGGTCCGGAACGAATCTCACCTTCCATCGCGTCATCGCCTGGCAAAGCATCCGCGTCCACTCCGCGCGGGATCCGCAGACGCTTGTGATGGCATCTCCACTTTTGCAAACGCCCGAACAAGATCCTGTGGCGATGGCAGCCATCGCTTCTGTTACGCAGCAACTTGCGGATGTGGTTGCGCCTCTCGCCACTACCGGCTACGTGGTGGCGGCGGTGGCTCCGCTGGCCACCACGCAGCAGCTTGCCGATGCCGTGGCCCCGCTGGCCACCACAGGCGATGTGGCGGCGGCCGTCGGCGCGATCACGGCGGAGGGGCTGGGCGCCCTCACCGCCGAGGCCGACCCCGAGTTTTCCTCTTGGCTCTCCTCCGATCCGCTGGCCCCGCTGGCCACCACAGGCGATGTGGCGGCGGCCGTCGGCGCGATCACGGCGGAGGGGCTGGGCGCCCTCACCGCCGAGACTGACCCAGAGTTTTCCGCCTGGCTCTCCACCGACCCGCTTGCCCCACCCATTATCTATGAGATGTTGAACTACGTGGGTTTAGAAACTTCCGAAGAAGACGGCTATTATTATGCCGATTCTTTAACCGATTGGCGGACGGGCGCATCCATTTCTTTTTCGTCCATGCACTTTTACGGGCAATATGAAAAACCATGGAACTTTGTGGGCAACACATCGCCCACGATCAACGGCGTTCCGATTGCCACCACGCAGCAGCTTGCCGAGGCCGTCGCGCCCTTGCTCACCAACGCCGCCACCTGGTGGACCTATCCGGCGGGCGGCGACGTGAACTTCGCTGGCTACGCGCTCACGAATTCTGGGCAGGTTGAGGTGAGAGCAGCAAGCCATTCATCCATTAGGATTGAGCCGGGCTGGATCGGCTACGGCTCGCCAGGATTCGGTGAACCGCAGACGGAAATTCGGTTTGATGACGGGTGGGGGATTCTCGGCAATTTTTCGGAGGTCTTTACGCGCGATGGCGAGGGCTTACGCATTGACGACGCTATCGCGATGACCGAATCCACAGTTTACTTCCAGTACAATTCGCTCCCCGGCCTGCCCGCCACCGTGAATGCCACGAACTCTTTTTTCGCGCCGGTTAATCTTCCCCAGAAGATGCTGACCGCGCTAAAAATCGCCACCACCAACAGCTATCAAAAATCCAACGCGCACCTGCGATTCAGCTTGGACGGAAACGAAATCGGCACCCTTGCGCCGCGTTGTGACGGCAGTACGCAGGAGATTTGGTTTGCCGCCGCCACTGGTGCGGTGATTGAGGTTGAGGCATTCGGCCTGCCTTCCCCCGCCGGGGATGATGGCGACCCGATCATCACCGGGTTGCGATTCGGCAACATGGGAAACCCGAATCTAGTGGTCCGCGAAATGGAAACCGCGAATCAAATTGTAATGGCCGACTATCCGCAACGCGCGCGGCAAGTCGCCACAAAAATCTACGCCGATGATGCGTCCGCCGCTGCGTTGGACTTGGCAATGGATGAGGTGTGGCGGCGGACGCAGGCGACCGACCTGCAGGGTAACGTTTTGCGCTTCGGGCCGCGCTATGACGTTTATGGAACGAACGACGCGATCAACTGGAAATACGGCGGCGAGACCATGCTGCAATTCGATGGCACCGGTTCCAAAGTCATCCCCGAAATCCGCTCTTTTTCGGTCGGCCCAGGAACGACCGCCGAAATGACCGTCTGGAGCTACGCCGGCGGCGAAACGAATCTTGTGCCGGAAGTTTCAACGAACCTCCAAGACTGGCTGCGCCTTGATGCAAGCGCGATTGTCTCGGCAGCAATGCTCGATCAATATACGGCAAAGATCGTTTTCACAAACTCCGCACCCAAGGCGCAATTTGTCCGCTTGGTCGATGTGTCGGGCGGAGAGGGAGACCCCGTTGTCCGAGTGCTTGCCGCGATGGAGTTGGGCGGTGTCAAACGCACGACGTGGCCGGGGCTGCCAGCCCTCGATGTTGTCGATGTGGGCGACATCCCCGGCGAAGGTAGTGTGGAGTGGACGTGGACGGTCAACGCGGCCGCCCCCGCCCGCACCATTGTTTTTTCCGACCCCTCCGCCACCGACAAGCATCCGATACTTATCTGGCCGCCGCCCTACACGCCGGCCGCCGTGCAGGAGGTCAAGGTCATCTCCCCGCCCAATGGGATGTCGCTCGCTTATGCGGAGGAGTTTGATAATGCCGTCACCGGCGAAACGGCTTATTACGCCTATACTTTTTACCCCGCGCATAATGCCTGGTACTTGTCTGGCTGGTCGTCCGAGATGTACAACCTCCAGCCCGTCATCACCGGTTGGGGCCCGCCATGAAAAAACTCCTCAAAAACCTCGCCCGCTTTTTGGTGCCTTTCCCTATTTTCGACGACACGCGCATCAAGCCTCCAACATCAACAAACGGCCTCACCAGCGGAGAACTATGGAACTCCAATGGCGTTGCCCATTTCATGCCGTGACACCCATTCCACCATCCGACTTCATCCGCATTCCCATGGAGGCACTGGCTCCGGTTTGCGCCACCCTTGGCGCACGGATTTTCGTCTCCACCAACATGAGGGCCGCGCTGGAAGGATTGTTCGATTCTCCGGCCGGATTCCTCGTCATCCTTGTTCCCGGCGATGAGACTCCCCAGGGAGACCCCATCGACGACCTGCAAGTCGTTTCCGCCGGCCTCTCCATTCTTGTTTCGCACCGATTGCCGCCAACCGCGCAGCCTTCGCAGGGCCTCTATGAGTCCGTGGCTGGCCTTCCGCCGTTCATCGACCTCATCGCCCAGATCCGCGACACCGTGCGCGCCATGGCCATGCCGGAAGGCTCAACGGGTGTGCGCTGGCGATATATGGGCCGCCGCGCCGTCGACTTCGACGGGATCCTGTCGCCGGCCTTCCGCCTGGACTTCGAAATCGACGCCGCGTTGCCGCCGGCCTTGGCCGATGCCGACGCCGTCGAACTTGCCCCGCCACAACCCTTTGACGATCTGGAAGACGATCCGCCACCCGAAACCGAACCCTAGCCCACCAGAGGAGAACCATCATGGACGATACCACAATCAAAAAGGGCGCAGCCGCCAACTACGTCTGGGGAATTCCCTCCGGCGTTGTCACCATCTCCGGCCGCATCACCAACATCCGCGCCAGCCGATCCATCGATAAGGAAGAGCTGCAAAATGAAACCGGCGAGACGGACGGCGTGGTCTATCTGGACCCCAAGACATCCGCCACCGTCGATATCATCGTCCCTTCCTCGTTCACCGACATTGAGCTGGCCAGCTCGCTAACCATCGACGGCCATGTCTGCTTCGTCGAAGGCGCTGAAAAGCAGTGGGAACGCCGCGGCTGGGCCAAATACAGCGTCACCCTTCAAGGGTGGGACAACGTGCCGGCTGGATCCTAATCCCAGCAAGGAGCGCAGCGGGCATGGCCGAAAAACTTGGCATCCACGAGCCCACCCTCCGGGCCTTCACCGTCCAGCCCATCCGCGTCGGCGAACTGGACATCCACCCGGCTTGCATGGCCCACATCATGGCCATGCGCCTGGTGGCGGCTGGCTTCGAAGGCGGCGACCTCACCCCGGAGGAAATGCTGTCGGCCATCGTCGTGTTCTCCACGGCGCCGGCACAGGCATCCGGGCTTCTCAACCTTTCCTCGGAGGATTGGGACGCCCGGCGCGCCGAAATAGCCGGAAAGGTCATGCTGCACGATCTCGGCGCCTACGCCGTCGCCATCCAGCAGCAGATCACTTCCGGCCTTGCCCCGGCGATCCCCGCCAAGGACCGCAGCGATGCCAAGGCCGGAAACTACAAAAAAAAAGCCGCCTCGGCTGGTGGATCGAGGCCTTTGAGTGCGCCCTTTCCGAATACGGTAGCGAGGAGGAAGTGATGAAAATGCACCTCTCCCGCCTCATGGCCCTGTTTGCCGCCAGAACCCTACGGAACGGCGGAGAGTTCGACGGTCCGGATCTCGCAGAGGACGAAATCCTCGACGAACTGGCGGCCGAACTGCCAGGAGTCAAAGGATAACCAATGTCTGCCTCTGCCGGAAACCTGACCTATAACCTCGGACTCAACGCATCCGGATTCACCTCCGCGATGCGCAAGGCCATTGGCCTGGTCATTTCCTACAAGGCCGTCATGGCCACCCTGCGCCAGTTTGGCGCGGCCATTCGCCTGGGCGGGGAACTCTCCGACCTGGCCGATCAAACCGGTGAAACGGCCGGGAACGTGCTCGTCCTCAAGCAGGCCTTTCAGGATGCCGGGCTCGGCGTTGGCACCATGCAAACCGCCCTGTCCATGATGAGCATGTCCCTCTCGGGCATCAGCGAGACTGGCCAGCGCACCGAAGAAACGTTTGCCGCCCTTGGCCTCAACATGCAGGAGCTTCGCGGGCAATCCGCCATTGCCCAGCTCGACGCCATCGGCAAGGCCATTTCCAATCTGCACAGCCAAGAAGACAAGATCGCCGCCGCCCGCGCCATCTTTGGCCGTGGCGGAACGCCCATGCTGACGCTGTTTTCAGACCCAAACGCCATCCAGACGGCCCGAGACGCGCTGGGATCCATGCCGGACATGGTGGACAAGACGGCAGCCGGCCTGGATGCCATCGGCGATGCCTGGAATCGGATCAAAACATCGTTCACCGGCGCCTTTGTCGCCGCCATGGCCCCGGCCATACCTCTCATCGACTCCATTCTCAAAAAAATCCAGTCCATCGACTTCACCAAGATCGGCGCCGGCTTCGGCGCCGCCATGGTCGCCATCAAGAATGTATTTTCATCCATCTCTCCAATGGAGTTCGCCATCAATCTCGCCAAGGTTGTCCTGACGGCCCTCTCCGCTGCCGTCCGCGAGGCGTTTTCCTTGCTTTGGAATGGCGACTTCTGGATGGGGGTCGGCAAGCTGTTGATCGGCGCTCTCGTTGGCCTTGGTGCAGCACTCTTGGACGCATTGTCTCCCGTTGCGGCTTTTTTAGCTGCGATGGCATTGCAATTCAATGACTGGATTGTGGCTGGACTATCAAAGATTCCATGGTTGAAAGACCACTATGCCGGTCATCAAAATAAAACCTTTCACGAACACTATCAGTCCGAGCTCCAAGGGCAGAAAGATCGGTTTGTAAACCCGGCACTCGACACGTCCGCAGAAATGACGACCAACGGAATGGCCGACCTTGGGAAGGCCCTTTCCGCCGCCGGATCTGGCATTGCCGATTCCGTGGCCAACTCGGCTGGCGGGAAATACTTTTCCGGCCTGTTTTCGTCCGGAATGACCGAATGGGAAAAGGCCATGGCCGACATTATGGCTGCACCGGCGGCACAAGCCAAAAATCAGCAGGCAAGAGCTGACGCAGCGCCCGTGCTGGACGACAAGCAAGAGTCTGCAGCTGACGCAGCGCCCGTGCTGGACGACAAGCAAGAGTCTGCCAACAATGGAATTCAAGGCGCACTTGAGCCACCATCCGACCGCTGGTCCCGCGTTGGCGCCTTCGTCGGTGGTAATACCTCCGCCCAGCATCTCGACTATGCCCGCCAGACTGCCCGGAGCACCTCCCTCATCGATCGCACAGCCGGGCGTATGCTTTCCGCCCTTGAACGCCTGCAACCCGCCACCCTATGAGCGCAATCAGCAAAGGAAATATCGCCCCTCGCGACGTGGCAGGAACAGAAATCACGATTTCGGTTGAGGGCGATTCTGGCACCATCGTTCGCCGTGGAAGTTATGCACAACTTGAATCCTCAAAGCCGGCCATTGGCACCCTCATTTCATCCCAGGGAGCCCAGCTCAACGTTCTGGCGACCAATCTCCGCAAGGAACGGGGAGGATTGGGCACCCTCACCATCACGCTTGGCGACAAGGATCGGACTGGCGAGGGGATGGTTTCGCTTGCCGCCCGAGAAGAAACCGTAGAGCTTGATTACAGCCTCATGGAAAAGCCCATCGAGTCCCATCCGATGTTCAAGGACATATTCGCCCCAGAAGGTGGAGATTTCACCGCCTTAGCATCGATCCGGGCTTGGGAAGCTGAACAGGAGCCCACCGTAAAGGGCCAATTCATGTATCTTGAGCACGGAGGCGTGCCTGGGACTGGTCCATATCTCACCCTTTCGGAAGAAGCGCAGGTCTTCGCCGAGAAGAAGCTCGCCGGGATCGAGTCCTATTTCTTGCAAGTGCCCATCGTCCGGAAAACATCTGTCATCAAGCGCGCGGTCACAACGTCGAAGTGCGGAATGCGGGACACCCCTCCCGAGTTTGCCGCCGTTCAGGACGTGTGGCTCAAGACCGCCGACAAAATGACCCGCACCGGCTCAAAAGGATCATGGGAACGAATCGAAGAGTGGACAGGGTTCGACCAGTTGGACGAAGATCTTTATCCTATGCCGTGACATGCCAACGCTCCCGAACAAGCCACGTTCCGGAACAAGCCTGCAAGCCGCGAACCTCCCCGACGTTATCGGCAAGCTCATCGACTATTGCCGTTCGATCACGCCCCGCCCCTCCCCGACGGTTCGCGTCTCGACGACCGCGTCCGGCACAACGTTTTATGCCAAGCCGGGTGCTGGGCCGAGCTCTGCTGGTGGAGCCACGGGTGGCTCGGTAGGGATGTTTAGATGCAGCGCCGTGGCCGACCACGAAACGGAAAATGGATGGCTGATTTCGACCATGCCAGGCACCGCTCAACCGCTATACGGTCAAATTCAACATATTGCGCCACTTGTCGATCATCCCGTCGTAATCCCATTGGGAAGCCACGCCTATGTCTTCGCAACACTTTATATCTTCGATATGGAGGAAGAGGAATATGTTTGGGCGTGGGAAGAAACGCTCACAATCTCAACATCGATTCCTATTAATTTGTGGTACAGAAAGTACCAGTCGATCGCCATGATCAATTCGTCTGGCCACGTTGCGCAGGGCCACGAGGGCGCAATCGTCCTGCCAACGCCAAAGTCGATTGTCGATCTTGAGGCGGAGGAGTAGGCATGTTTTCCCCACTAAACCTCACTACAGTCTCAACCATTCCGCCTGATCCAATGTGGGTTTGTGCCCGAAAGCCACCGTGGCACAAGAGGTTTGCATCCGGCGGCATCACCCCAATGCCGGCATGGCGTAACGAGGCTGGCTTCTTGGCCGACGGCCCGCTTGAGCTGGTCTGGATGGGAAGGCGCTGGGACATTGTGGATGATGAATATGTCACCAGACCGCTTACCGATAAGGGCGGAACGCTTAACGGCTATGGAACCTGCAATCGAATCATCCTCGCCCAAAATGTTATTCATGACGGCGAGCAGCTTATTTTTGACATGGAATCCTACTACGAGATGGCGCCGAGGCCATTCATGTTCACTGATCCGGATGTCATGGCTATCCTCGTCGAAAAGGGCATGTCGCCCACCGACTTCTCCCCGCCGGTCTCCCATTCCGCATGCGCCGAAGCTATGGAACATGCAGACGAAATTGCCATGCGCACCGGCGGCTACATTTACAAACGGCCATTCCGCTGGCCAACTGGAGATATCGATCTGTGCAAAGACCACGCCGAGATTCTGTACGGGATGCCATCACCAGATGCTTATGGAAAAGGGATGATTCACACGCCAGGAGTTTGGCCGTCTCCGGTAGATACGCCAGGTTTCTTCGCCTGGAGGGTTTCTGCTGGCGTCAGTTCGCTATCTGCACTTGATCTAGTGATGATATTTCGGCGCGCTTGGAGCGGCTCGCCTGGCGCGAAATATGGCTTCAGATATAGCAGCACCAAGGCCGGTTTTCTCCGCGACCTCCCGCCTTATACAGCCTTTGATATCCGAATCTGGAAAACAGTATACCTGTCAAAATCAAAATACCGTGGGATCTCTAAAGAGTCTCAGGCATCCTATTTTGTGGCTGCATATCGCGCAAGTGGCGCACTGCCAAAGAGCAAAAAGAATAGAAGCTGATTTGTGATGCAAACGACGACGGAAAAAAACTGGGTTAATTCGGCGGAAGGCGGCATTCAAACACGCCCAACGCCGAGCCAAGCGCCGGACGGCTCCGGCGAAGGTGTAGAGACTAGGCGGGGGGTGGGCATCGCCACCCGTAATACGCCATCAACGCCCAGCGCTGCCCGCCGCAGCGAAGACATAGTCCGACGCACTAGTATTACGTTGGCGTTCAGCATGTGGGCGCCCCGTCGTCGCGGCGGCATCACAACCCTTTTTCAACCCATCGCGCGCCCCCCCGCGGTCTCCCCGCGAGCCCCCCGCAGACTCGCCGCCGATTTACTTTGAGACCCTTATCAAACATTCCTTTTGACCCTTATCAAACATTTCGCCCGGTTACCGGGGGGTGCGTTTAGTCTGCCAATTTGAGTCATTCTCCGGACCAACCCTGGGGCAACCCAGCAACATAAGGAGAACCTAATGAGCAAACATCAACACCTCACGCATGAGGATCGGATCGAAATTGAAGTCTCGCTACGGCAGGGACATTCCATACGGCAGATTGCCGCTCGCCTCGGTAAATCCCGCTCCTGCATCTCAAGGGAAATCAGAACTCGCTCCGTGAGCAGCGAGAAGGGAGCAGTTGGACGGATTCGCAACCGGTGCATTCATCGGCATACCTGCCACAAGGTTCAATTGTGCATGGACAGGCCCGATTGTCTCCGGCATTGCAGCGCCTGTTCCCTGTGCAACAAGGTCTGTGGGGACTTTGTCGAGGAACGCTGCGCGAAGCTGCTGACGGCGCCCTATGTGTGCAATGGTTGTGCCGACGAGCACCGCTGCATCCTGCGCAAACGCTTCTACCTCCACAAAGCCGCCCAAGCGGATTATCGGCACACATTGGCTGAATCACGCAGCGGAGCCAACATCACCCAGGACGAACTGCTGGTGATTGACCAGATCACCACTCCGTTGATTCGCCAAGGGCAGTCGGTCCATCACATCATGGCCAACAATCCTGACTTGTTCCACATCCACGAAAAGACTCTCTACCGCTATATTGCCGGTGGATTGCTTTCCGCCAAGAATGGCGACATGCCGCGGGTGTGCATGCTCAAACCCAGAAGGCGCAAGTCCGTCGAACACAAGGTGGACAAAAAATGCCGCCTCGGACGAACCTACAAAGACTATTTGGAATTCCAGCGCCAGCACCCGGACCTGTTGACCGCGGAAATGGACACCCTGATCGGCAGAGTGGGCGGCCGGGTCATCCTGACGCTCATGCTGCCGCACTTCGGATTCATGATCGCCCGGATTCGGGAGTGTAACAACGCCAGAACCGTTGCCGAGCAGTTTGCCTGGCTGTGGCAAACACTCGGGCCGGAACTGTTCCGGATCATCCTGCCGCTGTTGTTGACCGACAATGGCAGCGAGTTCAGTGACCCCCTCGCCTTGGAAATGGCTCCGGACCATACCCCCCGCACACACCTGTTCTATTGCGATGCTTGCGCAACCAACCAAAAGGCCAGAATCGAAAGGAACCACGAGTTGATCCGCGCCATCTTGCCCAAAGGCACATCATTCGACCACATTACCCAACCGATGCTCGATGTGATCATGTCGCACGTCAACAGCTATTCACGCCCCAGTCTGGCCGATAAAGCACCCACCGACCTCTTTGCCTATACATTCGGCACCCACGTATTGGAGGCACTCGGAATGAAGCGCATCCCCGCCAACGAAATCATCCTCAAACCCAAGCTGATCGACCAAATCATGTAGACAAACACACCCAAAATCACAGCCCCCATCCGGGGATGAAAAGGGGGGTGCACTTACTATGTCCGAAACACATATTTGCTGCGCCTCACGTCCCAACACACCCTTTTTCTGCCAGAACGCGTCTGTTTTCCAGCCCTAAACAGTTGACTCAACCGCTTTACAAGCCAATTTGAATTAGTTGCAGCAAACTCAAAATCAGGAGCATACAACTCTTGCCGCCCATAACCCCCAAACTGTGCGGTTACTTTGTCAATTGACCGTGTGATTTTTTCTTGTTCTACGGGGTAGGGGGGAGCAGTATTTTCCGCATGAGTGAACTGGCATGACCGGGCAATCTCCATTCTTTGCGGGGGGGCAGCAAGCCATCGGCTTGGCTTGGACCATCCCGGTGCTGCTGGCGGTCTATCTGGGGCTGGGCTATTGGATCGGCGGGCTGCTGGGGGCGCGGCTGGCGGGGGTGGTGGTGGGGTGGCTGGCGGGCATGGGGGCAGTGGCGTATGAGATTCGCAAAGTGCTGCGCCGGGATGCGGGCAATCAGGACCCCCGCTAAATGGAACCGGCACTGGAGATGGTCCTGCCGGCCGTGACCAATGTGGTGGCCGGCGTTGTTGCGGCGCCCGACCGCAAGGACATCGTCCACCACTACATCCAGCACCACGTGCTGTACCACGTGGCCGATGGCAACCCCAGCGCGTGGAACCTGCCGTTCATCCGCGTGCAGGCGCTGGATGTATTCCGCAACGATGGCGTGATGCTGGCGCTGGCCCTGCTGCTGCTGGTGGCCGGCTTTGCGTTTTTGTATCGTCGCCAGCAGGGTGACGTGCCGCGCGGCTGGAGCAATTTGCTGGAATTATTCGTGGTGTTTGTGCGTAACCAGATTGTGCAGCCTTATTTTCCCGAGCAAGACGCGCGCCGGTTCGCGCCGGTGTTTTGCACGTTTTTTTTCCTGATCCTGACGCTGAACCTGCTGGGACTTTGTCCGTTGTTCAGCGCGGCCACCAGCAACATCAACGTCACGGGCGGCCTGGCGCTGGTGGCCGGCGCGTTCATGGTGGGGGTGACCATCTGGCAAAAGGGCGTGCGGGGTTTTCTGCGGACGTTTGTGCCCACCGGCGCGCCGTGGATTCTGCTGCCGGTGCTGGTGCCGGTGGAGGTCATCAGCTTCTTCTCGCGCGTGTTCGCGCTGGCCATCCGGTTGTTTGCCAACGTGCTGGCGGGGCACATCCTGATTTTTGCGCTGCTGAGCATGGTGGTGCTGTTCGGCTGGCTGGCCTCGCCCATCATCTTGCTGGTGGTCGGGATTTATTTCTTTGAGATTTTCATGTCCTTTTTGCAGGCGTACATTTTTTCGCTCTTGGCCGCGATCTTCATTGGCCAAATGGCGTATGAAGGGCATTGAGCGCAAACCGGTGTGGACAACCCATAAGGAAAGACAAGGAGCTGAAGCATGACGGAATTGGCATTCAAGGGGCTGGCATTGGCCAGCTTGGGCGCGGGCCTCGTGGCCATTGGCGCGGGCGTGGGCATTGGTTTTGTATGGTCGGCGGGCCTCAAGGGCATCGCCCGGCAACCGGAACTGGCGGCGAAGCTGCAAACTTCGATGTTCATCGGCGCGGCGCTGGTGGAAGGCATCGCGCTGTTCGCGCTGGTGATCTGCTTCCTGCAGATCTAGGCCCGGCGATCGGACGCGCGCGCGCATGAACGAAACACAGGAGATGGTGGCCGTGCCGGCGCCGGCGACGGAGATCGGCAACGTCCTGCAGGTCAGCGACCAAATGGTCATGTTGACCTGGGTGGCGTTCCTGCTGGCCTGCTTCGCGCTTTACAAGCTGGCGTGGAAGCCCATCTGCCAGGCGCTGGACCGGCGCGAGGATAAAATCCGCCAAAGCCTGCAGGCGGCGGAAGACATCCGCGCGCAGGCGGAGCTGGATAAAGAGGCTCAGCGGGTCATGTTGGCCAACGCCAAGCAGGAAGCGGCCGCGCTGGTGGCCCGCGCGCAGGAAGCGGCGGCTGCCACCGCCAAGGCGGTGGAGGAAAAAGCCGCGGCGGATGCCGCGCAGGCCGTTCGCGCCGCGCAGGACGCCATTCGCCGCGCGCAGGAGCAGGCGGTGGGCGAACTGCGGCGCACCGCGGCGGAATTGGCGCTGGATGTGGCCGGGCGCGTGCTGGATCAGAAGCTGGATGCCCCCGCCGACCACGCGCTGACCGACCGCCTCTTGCAGGAGCTGGAGTGACGTGGCGCAACCGCTGGCCATTATTCGCCGCTACGCCAAGGCCCTCCTGGACCTGGCCACGCAGAACGATTCGCTGGCCCGCGTGAAGGCGGAGGTGGAAACAGTGCAGGCGTGGCTGCAGACTACACCGGATTTCCGGACGTTCGTGGCCTGCCGGCATCTGGGCGAAAAACCGGCGCGCCTGGCCGCCTTGCGCGGGCTGGCGCAGCGCGCGGCATTTAGCTCCACCATGACCGAGTTTTTGGCGCAGTGCGAAGGCGCGCAATTGCTGGAACATTTGCCGCGGATTCTCGCCGAATTTGCGCGCCGGCAGCAGGCGCAGGCCCGCGTGATGCCGGCGGAAATTGTCTCCGCCCGGCCCCTGACCGGCGCCCAGCGCGAAGTGCTGCTGGCGCGACTGGGCGCCGGCCGGCGACTGGCGCCGGTTTTCCGCGAAGCCCCGGAGCTGCGCGGTGGTTTTATCGCCTACATCGGCGACGAAGTGCATGATTATAGTGTGGCCGGCCGGTTGCGGCGGCTGCGCCGTCGGTTGACGGCAGGTTGAAGGAGTGTTGTGCCATGACCGTGGAGCTCAAACCCGCAGAAATATCCGCCATCCTCAAGCGGCAGATTGAAAACTTTGACCGCGCCGCCGAGGTGTTCGAAAGCGGCACGGTGCTCAGTGTGGGCGATGGCATCGCGCGCATTTTCGGCTTGCAGCAGGCCATGGCTGGCGAGCTGGTGGAGTTCACCAACGGCGTGCGCGGCATTGTGCTTAACCTGGAAGAACAAAGCGTGGGCGTGGCCATCATGGGCGATGCCGCCGGCATCCGGGAGGGCGACTTGGTGCGCCGGACGCGGCAGATTGCCGCCGTGCCCGTGGGCCCCGCGCTGGCCGGGCGCGTGGTGGATGCGCTCGGCAATCCGCTGGATGGCGGTCCCCCGCCGGACGCCGCCGAATTGCGCCCGCTGGAAGCGCCCGCGCCGGGCATCCTCGACCGCCAAAAAGTGCGCGAGCCCCTCCAAACCGGCATCAAGGTGATTGACGCCTTGACGCCCATCGGCCGCGGCCAGCGCGAGTTGATCATCGGCGACCGCAAAACCGGCAAAACCACGCTGGGCATTGACACCATCATCAACCAGGCCGACAAAAACGTGCATTGTTTTTATGTGGCCATTGGCCAGAAGCGTTCGACCGTCACGCAGGTGTGCGAAAAGCTGCGCCAGCACGGCGCCATGGCCTATACCACCATTGTGGCCGCCACGGCAGCCGACCCCGCCCCCCTGCAATATCTCGCGCCGTTTGCCGGCTGCGCCATGGCGGAATATTGGCGCGACCGCGGCGGCCACGCGCTGATTGTGTATGACGACTTGACCAAGCAGGCGCAGGCCTACCGCCAGCTCTCGCTGCTGCTGCGCCGCCCGCCGGGGCGCGAGGCCTATCCGGGTGACATCTTCTATCTGCACAGCCGGTTGCTGGAGCGCGCGGCCAAAGTGAGTCCCGCGCGCGGTGGCGGCAGCTTGACCGCCCTGCCGATTGTCGAAACCCAGGCCAACGACATTTCGGCCTACATCCCCACCAACGTGATTTCGATCACTGACGGCCAGATTTTCCTGGAGTCCAGCGCCTTCAACGCCGGCCAGCGCCCGGCCATCAATCCGGGCATTTCCGTTTCCCGCGTGGGCGGCGATGCCCAGCTCAAGGCCATGAAAAAAGTGGCCGGCACGCTGCGCCTGACGCTGGCGCAATACCGTGAAATGGCGGCGTTTGCCCAGTTCGCGGGCGATCTGGACAAAGCCACTCTCCAGCAATTGGCGCGCGGCAAGCGCCTGATGGAAGCCTTCAAGCAGGGCCCCCAACGTCCATTACCGGTTAGCCAGCAAATCATCTTTCTCTACGCTTGCAGCACCGGCGCGTGCGACGACATCCCCGTGCCGCAGATGGCCGAATATGAACGGCAACTCGGCCTCGCGCTCACCGGGCCCCACGCCGCGCTCCGCGAACGCCTCGAACAGACGGGCGACTTGACCAGCGACCTCAAGGCGGAGCTCGATGCCATGCTGGCCGCGTTCAACAAAACATTCGTGGTGGCTTGAGGAGAACCGCGCCGCGCCATGGCCAATTACCGGGAATACAACGCCAAGCTCCGGCAGTTGCAGGGAATGCGCCGGGTGACCGGCGCCATGAAAATGCTGGCCACCACCAAGCTGGCGCGCGCCCAGGCCATGCTGACGCAGGCGCAGGGGTTCGGCACGGAATGGCGGCATCTGCTGCGCATGGCGGAACATCTGGTCAACCGGCAGAATCCGCTGGTGGCGCCCCGCGCCAAGCCGGAAAACGTGTTTGTGCTGATGCTGACGGCCGACATGGGGCTCTGCGGCGGGTTCAACAACAACCTGATCCGGCTGGTGGGCCGCTGGCTCGACGAAAACGCCGCGCGCTACCGCATCCTGCGCTTCAGTTTTTGCGGACGCAAGGGCTACCAGCATTTTCGCCGGCAGGTGGAAGTGCGCGCGTTCTACGAGCAGGCCGTGCGCCACCCCGACCTGACGCTGGCCCGCCGGCTGAGCCGCGAGGTGTTCACCCCCTACGTGGAAGGCAAGTACGACGAAATCTACCTGGCCCGCAACCGCTACTTCAGCCCCCTCTGGCAGGAACCCGTGGTCGAGCGGCTGCTGCCCGTGGACCTCTCCGCGCTGCCCCCCGCGCCCGCCGGGCGCGAGCCCGATGTGCTGCTGGAGCCACATTCGCCCCGGCTGCTGACCCACGTCCTGGAGCTGCACGTTTGCCAGCGCATCTTTTCCGCGCTGTGGGAAAACGCCAGCGGCGAACACGCCGCGCGCATGACCGCCATGGATAGCGCGGCCAAGAACATTGATCACTTGTGCCAGACCTATACTCTGCTGCGCAACCGCGCGCGGCAGGATGCCATCACCACGGAATTAACCGAAGTTGTCGCCGGCGCGGAGGCCCTGCATTGAACCCACGCCCAACCGAAGGAAAACGATCATGAAACCAACCGCCACCCCCCCCGCCAAACCGCGCCTCGGCCATATCACCCAGGTCATGGGCGCCGTGGTGGATGTGGAATTCCCCCCCGGCGATCTGCCGCCCATTCTCCACGCGCTCACCACCACCAATGCCGCCATTAACGACCAGCCGGACAACCTCGTGCTGGAAGTAGCCCAGCACCTCGGCGACAGCCTCGTGCGCGCCATTGCCATGCACCAGACCGATGGCCTCGTGCGCGGCGCGGAAGTCCGCGATACCGGGCGCGAGATCGAAGTGCCCGTGGGCCCCGGCACCTTGGCGCGCGTCATGAACCTGCTCGGCGAGCCGGTGGATGGCGGGGGGCCCATCACGGCCGCCAAGCGCCTGCCGATTCACCGCCCCACGCCGGCCTTCACCGATCAAAGCACGCAGGAAAACATCCTCGTCACCGGCATCAAGGTGGTGGACCTGCTGACGCCGTACCGCAAGGGCGGCAAGATCGGCTTGTTCGGCGGCGCGGGCGTGGGCAAAACGGTGCTGATTCAGGAGCTGATCCACAACATCGCCAAGACCTACGGCGGCTACTCGGTGTTTGCCGGCGTGGGCGAACGCACGCGCGAAGGAACTGACCTGTATCAGGAGATGAAGGACTCCGGCGTGATTGACAAAA
>Ga0255340_1001132_pt1 | contig 37260 bp, 24 predicted proteins | sample wastewater_treat_7_FD_192417 | JGI IMG/M metagenome (GOLD analysis project Ga0255340, IMG submission 192417) | Wastewater microbial communities from Lulu Island WWTP, Vancouver, Canada - plant10 | ecosystem: Engineered > WWTP > Wastewater > Unclassified | place: Canada: Vancouver, British... | reverse complement strand
AATTAAAGAGGCAGGTATCGGCACATATCAGGTGTTTCAGGAGTCATATCATCGCGAGACTTACGCCAGGGTGCACCCGAAAAACACCCACAAGGGAGACTACCTCTGGAGATTACATGCGATGGACCGCGCATTCGAGGGAGGAATAGATGATATGGGTATAGGAGCTCTTTTCGGACTCTATGACTGGCGCTTTGAAGTGTTGGGACTCGTAGCCCACGCAATACATCTCAAGGAGACCTATGGAGTTGGACCTCACACTATCAGTTTCCCCCGTATCCAGCCCGCTCATGGATTGGATATGGATCTCCCCTGGCGCGTAACAGACGAACAATTCAAGATGCTTGTGGCTATCCTGCGCCTCAGCGTACCTTATACCGGACTCATCATGACCGCGCGAGAGAGCAGTGCGATCAGGAATGACGTAATAGATTTTGGAGTTTCCCAGATAGATGCCGGCACCAAACTTGAGATCGGCGGCTATCAGAAAGAAGAATATGAGCAGCAACTCGATAAAGAGCAGTTCAGGATTGGCGATACCCGTGACCTGGATGAAGTGATCAGGTGGCTCCTCTCAAGGGAGTACATTCCCAGTTTTTGCACCTCCTGTTACCGTTTAGGTCGCACTGGAGAGCATTTCATGGAATTTGCAATCCCCGGATTCATCGGAAATTTCTGTACCCCAAATGCTATTATCACACTTTCCGAGTATCTGGAGGACTACAGTTCGGATAAAACGAAAAAGGTGGGATATGCTCTCATAGAAAAAGAAGTTGCAAAGATGCCGGAAGGTGATAGAAAAGAACTTGTTAAAAAGAGAATTGAACTGGTAAAACAAGGTAAGAGAGATCTCTATTTTTAAGTTAGTAGACTATGTTTACAGAAGAGGATTACAATGTCATAAATAGGGAATTTGAAACGCTTAAGAAGTCTAGTCTCAAGCGTTGCGCCAATCAGGAAGAGTTTGAACTGGTGCTAAAGGCCTTTGATTTTGCCAATGAGGCTCACAAAGGTGTACGGAGACGTTCCGGAGAGCCCTACATTCTCCATCCGATATCCGTAGCGAGGATTGTGGTGCAAGAAATCGGGCTGGGATACAAATCCATCTGTGCAGCATTGTTGCATGACGTAGTGGAGGATACAAACTATTCGGTCGAAGACATCAAAAACCATTTTGGCCAGAAAATTGCCTCTCTGGTCGACGGTCTGACCAAGATAAAGACTGCCCTTGACAGCGACAACATTACCTTTTCGAAGAGTATGCAGGCCGAAAATTTTAAACGGATTTTGCTTACTCTCAATGACGATGTTCGGATAGTGCTCATCAAACTGGCAGACTGTCTGCACAATATGCGCACCATCCAGTTCATGCCTGAATACAAAAAGGACAAAATCCTCAGCGAGACGATGTATATCTTTATTCCTCTTGCACACCGTCTCGGTCTCTACAGCATCAAATCGGAGATGGAAAACATCTGGCTCGTTCATAGGGAGCCGGAGGCCTACAGAGCCATAGAAGCAAAGCTCGAAGCGGTTATGGAGGAGCGTTCCGGCAGTATTGACAATTTTGTAATCCCTGTTGAGAAAGAACTGGAAGCAGCCGGATACAAGGTAGAGATACTCAAACGTCTCAAGACACCCTACTCAATTTGGAAAAAGATGACTTCCAAGAATATCCCATTTGAGCAAATATTCGACATTTATGCAGTACGTATTATTTTCGAGGCAAAACATGGTTTAAGCGAGAGGGAACAATGCTGGCAGATATTCTCACTAATAACTGATAAATACCGGTACAAGCCCGACAGAACGCGTGACTGGGTCAAAGAACCCAAAAGCAATGGATACGAAGCTTTACACCTTACCGTTATGGGACCGGGAGGCAAATGGATAGAAGTTCAGATTCGTAGCGAAAGAATGAATTCCATTGCCGAGCGAGGTGTAGCTGCACACTGGATGTACAAAAAGGGAGAGGACACTACTTCCGGAGAAGTGGAGGTCGACTTATGGCTCAAACATGTTCGCGAGATTCTCGAAGATCCGGACTCCAACGCACTGCAATTTCTCGACAGCTTCCACAAAGAACTGCTAAGCTCCGACATATATATATTCACGCCTAAAGGCGAATCGAGGAGTCTGCCCAAAGGCTCAACCGCACTTGATTTTGCCTACATAATCCACTCGGAGGTGGGCAATAGGGCCATAGCAGCTAAGGTAAACCAAAAACTGCTACCGCTGTCACACATTCTCTCCAATGGGGACCAGGTTGAGATAATTACCTCGGAGAGCGGCAAACCAAAAAGGGAGTGGCTGGACTTCATTCGCACTAACAGGGCACGAAATTTTATACTCGACTCCATTAAGGCTGAAACCAAAAACAGCATCAAGGAAGGAATGCTCTTTCTCACATCCAAACTTAAGGAACGGAACATTACCATTAAGAGCCGTGTAATCAAAAAACTCATCGATTATTACAAGGCGGGCAGTAAGGACGAACTCTACCACAAGATCGGCATAGGCCTGATCGACCTTTCGGACCTGGAGAAGGCTCTTAAAACCAATGTGGAGAAACGCAATGTGCAGATGTGGGGAGTAAAACTACTGACACCGGAACGCAATATCGGTGAAATTGACAAAAAACAAGACTACGAACTTAGAGAGGATCTCTCCAAAGGCACTGTAACATTCACTATTGCCGAGTGCTGCTCCCCCATACCGGGTGACAATGTCGTTGGCTTTATAGAAGATGACGGCAGCGTACTCATACACAAGAAAAGCTGCCAGAGAGCTACCGACCTGGCAGCCAAACAAGGTGACAAAATAGTCTCGGCAAAATGGAGTAAACACTTCATGATGTCATATCTGGCACGGATTTCCATTACAGGACTGGATAGGATGGGCATCGTGAGTGATATGTCAAAAGTAATTTCACTCCAACTCGGTGTGAATATGCGCAAGATATATATAGAAACCCATGATGAAATATTTGAAGGGACTGTCGATCTCTATGTGCGCAATACTGACGACCTTGACAAGCTCATCAAGTCACTCTCGGCAATAAAGGGAATCGAGAGTGTTAAACGAGTTGAACTTAACTCTAACTGATAGTAAAACGACACCAATGCAAGAGAATAGAAGAGTATTGACGACTGCGCTGGCACTTGCCGGATTTGTTTTGTGCCTGATGCTTTCCAAATCATGTGCTAATACTACTACTCCCCCGAGTGGAGGCCCGAAAGATACCATACCACCAGTACTTCTGAAGATAACACCCGGCTTAAATACCACAAATTTTCCCAGACACGGAGGAAAGATTTCTCTGGTCTATGACGAATATACGGTAGTAAAAAGCGCTTCGGAAATCTATCTCTCCCCTCCCATGAAGAAGAGGATTACCCATAAAATTAAGGGTAAAAGCATAGTTTTTTCCATTCCCGACACGCTTGCGGAGAACAGGACCTACACGATTGATTTCGGTGAGGCCCTGGTCGACAACAATGAGGGAAATCTTGCTCCAAGACTTGTTTATGCTTTTTCTACAGGAGACACCCTTGATTCACTCTATATTACGGGCAACATTATTGACTGCCAGACTCTCCAGCCGGTAAAGAAGGTGCTTGTGGCACTCTATGCCGACCATTCAGACTCCGCCTGCTTCAAGGTTTTCCCCGATGCAGCATCTAAGAGCGACGAATGGGGCTTTTTCTCAATCAGGAATATCAAGGATACACTCTACCGTATAGTAGCATTTACCGACAGCGACAATGACAGTAAATATGATCCTACAAAAGACCAGATTGCCTTTATTGATACGCTTATCCACCCCGTAGATGTGGTGCGCGATTCCATTTACGAACTCAAATCTTTCGATATGAAAGATACACTCGCCTGTATGGAGAGACATTCGATGTTTGAACTTTTGATGTTTACCGAACGGCAAAGTGTTCAGTTTTTAAAAAACAGTGGCAGGAGAAGTGAAAAATCAGGTTTTCTCTCCTTCAATGCTCCGGATGTCGAGATATCGGATATGGAGTTTTTCGGGGTTGCAGACAGTTGCGTCATAATCCAGTACTCTCCGACAAAGGATAGTCTCGATTTCTGGATCAATACGCGTTATAAGCTCGAAGATAGTTTGCTTCTCAAATTGAGTTACAAAAGAACTGACTCTTTGGGGCATCTTCGCGATACCATGGAACATCTCTCTCTGGCCGTCCCCATCCCTGAGACCACAGTCAGCGGACAGCAGAAACAAGAACAGCCAAAGGATACCATTTTCAAATTCAACGTTGCTGCAAAGAATGAAAATATCGCTCATGACGGTATCGGTCTAACGTCTTCACTCCCGATTATCCGCTGGAATAAAGAAATGATTTTTTTGACTGAGACCAATCCAAGGCACCAGACAGATACCATATCATTTAGATTTGAACAGGATCCTCAGGAAATAAGACGTTTCACAATGTACATGGATAGAGAGATCAAAGATGGTCATGAGTATGAATTTACGGTACCTAAAGGCTCCTTCTTCAATCTCGACAATCTTCCAAATTCGGAGGTCAAAACCAAATTCAATCTTCCGAAGAGTGAGGATGCCTGCTCCATCACTCTCATATTGAGCGGTGTGGATACCAGATACATTGTCGAACTCGTGGATAAAACCCGCAAGAATGTCTTCCGGAAATACAATATTTCGAGGGATACTACGCTCCTGTTTCCCTACCTTAAACCTCAGGAGTATTCGGTAAGAATTACCGAAGACCGCAACAGCAATGGATTGTTTGATTCGGGCAATTTTCTCGACAAAAGGCAGCCGGAAAAAGTGCGGATGTACCAGCCTTCCCCAGGAGTCTATATTCTCACGTTACCCGAGCTGACAGACCTTGAGCAAACCATTGACATAAAGGAGATGTTCAAATGAAAAAGATACTCTTGACACTCTTCGCCACACTGCTCTTTTTCCAGCTAAACGGCCAGGAAAATGTCATCATTAGTGATCTCAACGATGATTTTGTCGATATCGACTCCATTGCACCCACTCAAAAATACAAGAGCATACACATGCTTGGAGTCAGATATGGTTACAGTTTCTGTACGGTGAGTTCCTCCCCTACAGTCGGTGAAGGGTATATCCAATGTCCCATGAATTTTTCATTGCTATATACCTATTACCACGCACTTTGGGACCAGTTATTCAACTTCGGGGTGCAGGTTGGTGTCAAGTATGGCGAAGAGGGCTACTCTTCGAAATATGAACAATGGGGTGAAAGATATAAAATTATTGAGATTCCGCTGGTTTCACAGTTCAAAATAGACTTTTCAAGGTTCAGACTGCTTGTCAATGCTGGGGGATACTACGGCTACCGTATTTCTACGGAGAGAGAGAGCGGATGGGACAAATATGATCTTCGTAATGATTATGGAATCATTGGAGGTCTTGGTCTTGCCGTGGTATTCAAACCCTTTGAAATTCAGATTGAGGGCAATTACAAATATTCGCTCTGCAGCATCTATCACACAAACAAATTTAGCGACGAGTATTGGATGCTGTGCTATCCGCGCAACATAATGCTGAGCGTTTCACTTTTTGTACATCTCTGGTGATAGTGGTGCGTGTTACGCGTTACGCGTTGCAGGTTGCGGGTTATGATTGTGGAGCAAGTAAGTATCGATGTATTATGATGATATGAAGATAGTTTCTTTTGCAATTGGCGGGGTACGCATCGGAGGGGATGCTCCCGTATCGGTTCAAACGATGTGCAACACCGATACGCGTGATATTGCTGCTTCTGTTGCGCAGTGCCGTGAAATGGCTATTGCCGGTGCGGATATTATCCGCCTGACTACACAGGGACTCAGAGAGGTGAATGCCCTGCGTCAAATCAAGGCGGAACTTCGTTCTGCAGGCATAATGACACCTCTTGTGGCCGATGTCCACTTTTCAACTGATGTAGCCTTGGCTGCCGCTGAGGTTGCAGATAAGGTGCGTATCAATCCGGGCAATTTTGCACCGGTTCACGAAGAAGCATGTGGAAAATTCTCCCTACTTCTGGATAAGTGCCGCGAACATGGTACTGCCATCAGGATAGGACTTAATCACGGTTCTCTCGGCACACGAATTACCGAACTTTACGGAAATACGCCGTTCGCCATGAAAGAGGCTGTCATGGAGTGGCTTAAGATGTGTATCGAGAAAGATTTTCATAAGGTGGTTATTTCACTCAAAGCGAGTAACACAAAAGTTATGAGCGATGCATACCGACTTCTACATGCAGAGATGGAGAAGATGGGAAGAATCTATCCGCTCCATCTTGGGGTCACTGAAGCCGGCAACGGCGATGAGGGACGCATAAAGTCTGCGGTAGGCATTTCTACGCTTCTGAGCGCGGGAATCGGAGATACCATACGCGTCTCACTCACCGAGAATCCGGTCAATGAGATAACGGCAGGCAAGGAGATTGTCAAATCCTGCCGAATGGGCACTGAGGGTCCTGTGACGGCAGAAAATTGGAATGAATGGATCATCCGCGCCTCCTGCAAATATGGTCCGGCACTACTTGACTGCAAGATAGATGACATTGACCTTACAGGAGCGACTATAGCCGGTGAGCCACTCTCTACCGAGAGAAAGAAGTATTTCAGAGATCTTCTGCTACAGGCCTGTCGCAGAAAGTTTACCAGACCCGAGTATATTGCCTGCCCCGGTTGCGGTCGAACGCAATACGATCTGGAGGAAACATTTAACGAAGTGAAACGACGCACCTCCCATCTCAAAGGTCTCCGCATCGCTATAATGGGCTGCATAGTCAACGGTCCCGGTGAAATGGCAGATGCAGACTGGGGCTATGTGGGCGAAGGAGGCGGAAAAGTAACCCTATACCGTGGAAAAACACCTGTGATGCGCTCCGTACCCCAGGAAGAGGCCATCGACAGACTACTTGATCTCATCGAAAAGGGGTAGTACTACATACTCCTAATAAATATTTCCCACATCTTACCTTTAAGTTCACGCCAGCGGGCCATAACTGAGGCAGCAAATGAACTTGTGTGTTTGTTGAGCAATTCTGTTACATCCTCTTTTTTACCCTCTTTGAGAAGAGCTGCAGCCTGAGCCTCAACCATGGCATTTGAAGCCATCATATTGCGTTCATATGCGGCAATCTCAGGTTCGATTATCGTTCGGGTCTTATCCCAGTTGATAGTAGCAATTCTGTTAGTCTCCCTGAATGCCCATATTGCGGCATCTTCGCGATAGCGGTGCTGTCCACACACTCCAAAACTCTGCGGCAATTCAGTTGCTCCCGCATAGATGGGAATTCTGGGACTTTGAGCTGGATTATCGAATGCGAAATAGGCCACACCGCCTATTTCGTCGGGAAGCCATTTGCGAAGCCGGGTAACATGCGAGTATGAGCACTGTATAACGGCTATAGTACGCTGACGCTCAATAATGCCGGGTTTGATCTCGTTGAGCATATTCATAAGGTCGCGCGGCATAAATGCAGAGAGGGGATATACTTTCTCATCATACTCCTTGTATGTTCCGTCAGCCTGGCGTACACGGCGCTGAGCTACATACGAGAGATTTTTTACCATATCATATTCGGTACCTTCGTATGTAGCACGATAGAGTTCGAACATCATTTCGGGAGTCACCTTTTTGTCCGGTTTTATAGAGAAAGGCAGTTCTTCAGCATCATAACTGAGACCAAGTGAAGGTGCCAAAGTAGAAAATACATAGAATTCCCGTATGGAGAAGGGTTTTCTTCCCGATACCACTTTGTGAAAAATAAAATCCTCTTTGCCATCCCAAAATCCGGTTTTCTTTGCACGTTCCTTCAGATCACGGCTGTACATAAAATTCTCCATGTCTTTGAAATCCACCTTGCCGATACGGGGAATATTGGCTGAAATACCTACGTGGTCATTGGGAATCCTCTGAGCAACCCACATCGCGCCGGGATTACCGGGGCCTGTACCATATATTTCAAAATGCCACACCTCATTTTTGTCGGCCACGGTTAGGCATTCTCCCCAATCTGCATAACCATAATCTTCTGCCAGTCGTCCCATCAATGAGATGGCTTCGCGAGCGGTAGTGCAATATTGGAGGGCCATCCTTTCAAGCTCTTCAATATAAAACATACCTGCCCTGTTGAGCAGTTCCGGACGACCCTCAGTAGTTGTCTCACCAATGGCTAGCTGTTTTTCATTAAGGCAGGGATAGGATACATTCAAAAATCTATATGTCTCCGTTCCGGCTACGGGAATACGTCCTTTCTCCACCACTTTTCGCATATCCCAAGGCTCTTCGTTGTGCATCATACCTTCATAGACCGGCTCCATATCACCGATTGAGAAACTCTTACGGGGTTCTATCGTAAGCCATGTACGGTAATTGGCGTCACAGGTGTGTCCCACCATCACGGAACCGTCGGATGAGGCTCCTGATGCTACCATAATGGAGGTACAACTCTCCTGGTATTGCTCTTCCATACGATCATAAAGCTCCTGTGCGAAAAGATTTCCGGTAAAGAGAAGGAGTGTTGCGAGCAGAAGTGTAGAATTTTTGAATTTCATATTGCAGTCTTTTTTCTGATTTTTGTATAGTAATAGGTCTGCAAAAATAGTTAAAAAATCATACAAGTCGTAATGAAATGACTATCTTTGCACAATCTTAAAACGCATCGTACATGCAACTGCTTAACAGATCCCGATCTATCGTTCAATTGGATAATGGCCTTGAATTTCAGGGCTATTCGTTTGGTTATATGGCCCCTGCAGATGGTGAAGTGGTATTTTCCACTACTATGACCGGATATCCCGAGTCACTCACCGACCCCTCTTACGAAGGTCAGATCCTCTGTGCAACATATCCCCTGATTGGCAATTACGGAGTCCCTGAGGCTATTTCTGCCGGAGGAGTCCAGCAACATTTCGAGTCTGACAGAATTCACGTCAGAGGGTTGATCATATCCGACTATTCACTGAAATACAGTCACTGGAGTGCAATAAAAAGTCTTGACCAGTGGCTCCGCGAAAACAGGGTGCCCGCAATTTATGGAGTTGATACCCGTGAACTTACAAAAGTCATTCGCGACAACGGTTCGATGCTTGGTAGGATAATTCCCGATGGTGCTTCGCCCCAGTGGGATGTAGAAGACCCAAACACTACAAGCCTTGTAGCCAGGGTGAGTTGCAGAGAGGTCATCACCTACACCGGACAGGTACGTTCAAAGAGGGTAGTGTTGCTGGATTGTGGCGTCAGACATAGTATATTGCGTTATCTCATATCAAAAAACATCGAGGTAATCAGAGTCCCATGGGATTATAATTTCAACGACGGATCTGTAGGACGTTACGATGGTCTGCTCATCTCCAGCGGTCCCGGAAATCCAGAGTTTTGCACTACCACGATTGCCAACATCAGGCAAACAATGGCACTCGGCAAACCTATATTTGGTATTTGTATGGGGCACCAGCTGCTCGCAAGAGCCGCCGGAGCAAAAACTTTCAAACTCAAATACGGCCACCGCAGTCATAATCAGCCCGTGCAGGCAACCGATGGCAACAGATGTTACATTACTGCACAAAACCACGGTTATACGGTTGATACAACCACACTCAGCAAGGATTGGGAACCTATTTTCATCAATATGAACGATGGAACAAACGAGGGGATCCGGCACAAAAGCAAAAAATTCTTTTCAACCCAGTTCTATCCTGACATGACCGGAAATCCCAAAGACACAAGCTATCTTTTTGACATTTTTCTGACAGCACTATGATAGATACCAATATAAAGAAAGTCCTCCTGCTGGGTTCAGGTGCACTCAAGATCGGTGAAGCGGGCGAATTTGACTATTCCGGTTCGCAGGCCCTCAAGGCAATGAAGGAAGAGGGCATATATACAGTCCTGATCAACCCCAATATAGCCACCGTACAGACATCCGAAGGTGTTGCAGACAAAATTTATTTCCTCCCGGTCACCCCATACTTCGTGGAGAAGGTAATAGAGAAAGAGTGTCCCCAGGGTATTCTGTTGGCATTCGGAGGCCAGACGGCCCTCAACTGCGGAGTGAAACTTTTCCAAGCCGGAGTATTCGAAAAATATGGAATAAAGGTACTCGGAACGCCTGTTCAGGCGATTATCGACACTGAGGATAGGGATCTCTTCAACAAGAAGATGGATGAGATCGGTGTCAAAATAATTAAGAGCCACGCGGTGGAGAATATCGCAGATGCGCGTAAAGCAGCTGCAGTACTTGGTTACCCGGTGATTCTCAGAGCTGCGTATGCGCTCGGAGGCCTTGGCAGCGGATTTTGTGACAATGAAGAGGAGCTTAACCTCCTTGCGGAAAAGTCATTCTCCTACTCTTCACAGGTGCTGGTTGAAAAATCGCTAAAGGGTTGGAAAGAGATAGAGTATGAAGTGGTGCGCGACAAATACGACAATTGTATCACTGTCGCCAATATGGAGAATTTCGATCCTCTCGGCATACATACCGGAGAGAGCATCGTCGTGGCCCCTTGCCAGACTCTCGACAACCACGACATATCCATGCTCAAAGAGCTGGCAATCAAGATAGCGCGCCATGTCGGCATCATCGGAGAATGCAATGTGCAGTTTGCTTATGACACAATATCCGACGACTATAGGGTTATCGAGATTAACGCACGTCTTTCACGGAGTTCAGCGCTTGCCTCTAAGGCAACCGGATATCCCCTCGCTACAGTTGCAGCGAAGCTGGCTCTCGGCTATGGACTCTTTGAACTCAAGAATTCCGTTACCCGAACCACATCGGCATTTTTCGAGCCGGCACTCGACTATGTGATCTGCAAGATTCCCCGCTGGGACCTCTCCAAGTTTCACGGAGTCTCCAGGGAGATCGGCAGTAGCATGAAAAGCGTCGGAGAGGTTATGGCAATCGGCCGAAACTTCGAAGAGGCAATGCAAAAGGGTCTGCGAATGATCGGACAGGGAGCACACGGTTTTGTGGCCAACAAGGAAATTGTAGTGCCTGACATAGACAAGGCATTGCGCGAACCCACCGACAACCGCATCTTTGTCATCTCTAAGGCTTTTCAGAAGGGATATACAGTGGATGAAGTATGTGATCTAACTAAAATAGACAAATGGTTTCTTGAAAAGTTATACAATATAGTGCTTGTATCCAAGGAGTTGGAAAAGGCCAACAAACCGGAGGAGATTGATTCAGAACTCTTGAAACTCTCCAAACAGCTCGGCTTTTCCGATTTCCAGATAGGACGCTTGGTATTCAAAGACAAAATTGAGAGTGAGGAGCAGGTAATTCGTATTCGAAAATACCGCAAATCGCTCGGAATCGTACCCTACGTCAAACAAATCGATACTCTGGCAGGTGAGTTTCCTGCTCAGAGCAACTATCTCTATCTGACTTACAACGGACAGGAACACGATTTGGAATATGAACATGACCGCAGATCCATTATAGTGCTTGGTTCCGGCGCCTATCGCATCGGCAGTTCGGTGGAATTCGACTGGTGCAGCGTAAATGCCCTCCAGACTATTCGCAAATCGGAATGGAGAGGCATCATGATCAACTATAATCCCGAAACTGTTTCTACCGACTACGATATATGCGACCGTCTCTATTTCGATGAACTCACATTTGAAAGGGTGATGGACATATATGAATTGGAGCAGCCATACGGCATTATTCTCTCAGTGGGAGGACAGATTCCCAATAATCTCGCTCTTCGTCTCGACGAGAACGGTGTCAATATTCTCGGTACCGCCGCATCAAGCATTGATAGAGCCGAAGACAGGCATAAATTCTCATCAATGCTCGATTCAATCGGAGTTGACCAGCCAAAATGGAAGGAACTGACAACCCTTGACGACATCAATCAATTTGTTGAGTCAGTCGGATTCCCCGTTCTTGTGCGACCCTCTTACGTGCTTTCCGGTGCAGCCATGAATGTTTGCTCCAACGAAGGTGAATTGGAGAGGTTCCTTTCCCTTGCAGCCAACGTTTCCAAGAAACATCCTGTAGTGGTCAGCGAATTTATTGAAAATGCCAAGGAAATAGAGTTTGATGCCGTAGCCAATAACGGCGAAGTGATAGCCTATGCGATATCCGAACATATAGAATTTGCCGGAGTACACTCCGGCGATGCTACCATCCAATTTCCTCCTCAGAAGCTCTATGTCGAGACAGCAAGGAGAATCAAGAAGATTGCCCGCAAGATTGCCGTGGAACTGAATATTTCCGGTCCATTCAATATCCAGTTTCTTGCAAAAGAAAACGATATCAAGGTAATCGAGTGCAACCTACGTGCATCGAGAAGTTTCCCATTTGTATCCAAGGTACTCAAGATCAATTTTATAGAACTCGCCACCAAAGTGATGATTGGAGAGAATCCCGTACCTCCCTCCAAGAGTGCCTTTGACCTCGATTACGTCGGCATCAAGGCATCCCAGTTCTCCTTCTCGCGTCTGCAGAAGGCTGACCCCGTACTGGGCGTGGATATGGCATCCACAGGTGAAGTTGGCTGTATCGGCGATGACACAAACGAAGCCATCCTTAAATCAATGCTCTCAGTGGGATATTCTATTCCGAGAAAGAACATACTGCTATCCACCGGAGATGCACGGCAGAAAGCCGAAATGCTGAATGCTTCCCGTCTGTTGGTACAACACGGCTACAAACTCTTTGCTACGGATGGCACATACAAGTACTTTGTGGAGAACCGAGTACCTGTCACCCGAGTACTATGGCCCAGCGAGACCGGAGATGAGCGCAGTGCCTTGGAGATGATACAGAACAAAGAAATAGACCTCGTGGTCAATATACCCAAAAATCTCACCGAATCCGAATTGAGTAACGGCTACAAGATACGCCGTGCTTCAGTTGACTTCAACATCCCTCTGATCACCAATACCCGACTGGCTACTGCATTCATAATCTCTTTCTGCAATCTGCCCATCGAGGAGATTCAGATCAAAAGTTGGGATGAATACACTTCATAACCGATAGGGATTTTATCTCTTTATGAGGTTTTTGTCGGTTTTTTGTTAACTTTGTCCAACTAAAACCAAACCTGTATGGGCAAACTATACGAAAAATTAATTCGGGATTATCGCATTAAAGAGGGTTTGAAAGCCTGCATAAACTGCGGTACCTGCACGGCCATCTGCCCTGCCGCCGAATTCTACAAATACAATCCCAAAAACATAGTGAACATTGTTCAGAGCCAGGATGACGCTAAAATTGAAGAATTACTCAAAGGCGAACAGATCTGGTACTGCGGCGAATGTATGTCCTGCGTGACACGATGTCCAAGGCGCAATGCTCCCGGACTTGTAATTATGGCACTCCGATCACTCTCGATTGATATGGGGTATTTTGTGGAAAGCGAAAAAGGCAGACAGATGCTCCCACTAACACGCCGAATGCAGAGCAATATATTAAACTATGGTTACTGCGTCTATCCACGCACATTCCTCTATAAAGATCACCCTGAATACGGTTTGACCGGCAAATGGGTGAACGAGAATATGGAAGAGGTCTATGAACGTCTCGGGGCAAATCTTGACGGAAAAGGCCCGGGAATATTGAGAAAGATTCCGGATGAATCTCTCGCCGAACTCAAAGCGATCTTTGACGAGACCGGAGCTACACGCCGTATGGAAATAATCGAAGAGGCATCTAAGCTTAAAGCAAAAGAGATGGGCCTCCCCTACGACGAATATGAAAGGAAGGCATTTGAAGAGACTCAAAAGGAGCATCTAAACCTTTAATTTTAAAAATGCAACATAATGATATTTCAAGGTAAACAGAAAATATGGTCGGAGTATCAGAAAGAGATCCCCGATGACCATTGGTTCTATGTACGAAGCTGTATACGCCAAGGTTTTTTCCCCGGTTCGGAAGTGGCATTTCTCGACATAGTCCGCAACAAACTTGGCAAAGATTTCTTCGAAACGGAACACCATACCACTTGCGGAGGCATTGCATACCACGCCGAAGCTCTGCCGCAGGAGACTATGATGACAATCATCGCCCGACAATTTGCTTTGATGAGCGAGCACGGATACAAAAACTACGTATGTTCATGTATCACTTCATTCGGCCTTTATACCGAAGTGCTGGAGGACTGGAGGACTTTTCCGGATCTTGAAAACAAAATTCGGGAACACCTTTGGAAGTCCTGCAGACGCGAGCTACAGAAGCCGGAATACCTGGCCCACGCCAGCGACATCATCTACAAATTCCGCAACGAAATAGCAGCCAGGGCAAAACACCGTCTGGTCAACCAATTTACCGGCGAGCCGCTAAAAGTCGTAGAGCATATCGGATGCCATTATTCCAAAATGTTTCCATCCAAAGGCGTCGGCGGTGCGGAATATCCCTATGTTCTTGCCGGCATGATCGATTCCTGGGGCGGAGAAGTCATCGATTATCCTGAACGCAGACATTGCTGCGGATTTGGTTTCAGACAATATCTGGTAAAGGCTAACCGCGGCTACTCAATGTCCAACACCTATAAGAAATTTGAATCCATGGAGCCCTACAAGCCCGATATGATTATCACCAACTGTCCAGGATGCCCTTATTTCATGGACAGGTGGCAATATGTTATAGCAGAGCAAACGGGAAAAACCTACGGCGAAAACGGATATGGTATTCCCGTATTCACTTACGAGGAGGTCGCCGGTTTGGTGTTGGGATATGACCCATGGGATCTGGGACTCCAGATGCATCAGGTGGCCGTGGAGCCCCTGCTGGACAAAATGGGCGTTAAATACAGTAAAAAAGAGAAATACAAAGGCAAAGGAGGTAAACTCCTCAAGATGCCGGAATTCCCCATGAACATCAAGTGTTGTTGATATAATATATGACTAAATGAAAAGAAATGTACTTATAATTGGCGGGGGGCCTGCCGGCATAGAAGCTTCACGCAGAATACGCGATTACGGCCATACTCCAATTCTAATCGAAAAAGAGTCCCGACTGGGAGGACATCTTGCAAAATGGCATAAACTTTTTCCCGATGGTGAATCGACAAAGGAACTTCTAAGTTCCCTGACATCCGATATGGAGGGAATCAACAGTTTTACCGATACCAATATCGTCTCGATCAACAAACTCAAGGACCTATATGTGGCTATCTTCTCAAATGGCATTTCAGTACAGGCGGATGCCATTCTTTTTGCAACGGGTTTTTCGATGTTCCCTGCCGAGAAGAAGGAAGAATACGGCTACGGCATATATAACCATGTTATTACAAACGCCGACCTCGAGAATTTTTTCAATACGGGAAAAGACCCGAGAATCAAGGAACCAAAAGTTATAGGATTTGTCCACTGTGTCGGATCCAGAGATGAAAAAGCAGGTAACCGCCATTGTTCTAAAGTTTGCTGCGCAACGGCTCTCAAACAGGCCTGCGAGATGAAGGAACTCTATCCGGACGCCACAATTTACTGCTTCTATATGGACCTGAGAATGTTCGGGCGCAAATATGAGGACCTCTACCTCAATGCACGGCGCAAATATGGGATCTTTTTTGTGCGAGGCAGGGTTTCGGAGGTATCCGAAGATATTGACGGCAGACTGGTCGTAAAAGCTGAAGACACTCTTGTGGGTAAACCCATACGTATCACGATGGATCTGCTCGTACTTATGTCAGGTATGTCTCCCTGCGTTGAAAATCCTGAAATCGCCTCAATGACAGGAGTCCATATTGGGGAAGATGGTTTTTTCATGCCTCGTGATTTGCTCTTCCGAAGTACGGAGAGCCACAGCAAGGGAATATTCTTTGCCGGTGCAGCCACCGGTCCCAAGACTATTCCGGAAACACTCAACGAAGCCAGAGCAGCAGCCATGGCCATTGATAACTATTTCAAACATAAGGATTAATGATAGATTTCGGATATTGTCTTACACCGAGTTCAACAATTGAAATAGACGATGCAGACTTGCGTTTGTTTGATGAATTGTGCAACGCAGAACCGGATGCCATTAAATGCATATCATGCGGCTCTTGTGCTGCAAGCTGTACTGCGGGTGTATTTACAGATGTCAATCTGAGGAAAGTATTGCTTTGCCTTCAGCGCGGACAACAGAAAGATGTGCTCCCACAGCTCAAGTCCTGTATGCTTTGCGGTAAGTGTCATATAGTCTGCCCTAGAGGCATCAACACACGGCATCTGATTCTTTCAATTTGCAAAATCTATAATATCTGACGTTATTATGAGAGAGAGGTTCATATCGGGGTTCGACTACTTTGTACTCCCTTTCATGGTGGGAATGATATTCGTTCTTCTTTGGTGCATTATCGGAATTATAAAGATAATGGTCCAGCTTGAACGCAAAGATCGTATCAAACTCTACAAGTCATTGGTTAATCCGGTGATAATGGGAAAGAATGTTCGTGACTGGTTCGGTGACTGTCTTTTTCACGTTAAACTCTGGAAACGCAACAAGGTGTTGGGATATATGCACTCCAGCATCGCTTTCGGCTGGTTCATGCTTATTCTCATCGGTCATATCGAGACATTCCTCTATATTCCTGAAAGAGGCGGATTGTTTTATTATCCGATATTTTTCCGCTACTTCATGGCAGTAGAGAGTCCGACTCTCAAAGGTTCGCTACTCTTCTTCCTTATGGACTTTTTCCTGCTGGTTGTACTCAGCGGCATAATTCTGGCCATCATCAAACGTTTCCGCTCCAAACTGATGGGAATGCGAAGAACTACAAAACTCACTCTATTGGACAGAGTTGGCCTCTATTCACTCTGGGCGATATTTCCATTGAGGCTGATTGCCGAAGGTTTTACTGCAGGTGTCGGCGGAGGCAGTTTCCTCACCGTACCTGTCAACTGGCTCTTTGCCAGCATTCTAAGTAAACCGGAGAACTTCACGATAGCCTGGTGGGCCTATTCCATAGCGCTGGGCACCTTCATGATGGTACTGCCATTCACAAGATATATGCATATTCCGGCAGAGTTCATCCTGATACCCCTGAAGAATGCCGGTATAAGAGTTCGCAGACCGCGCAAGGGCTACGCTCTGGCGGAGCTATACTCCTGCCCAAGCTGTGGAGTTTGTCTGGACGCCTGCCCTATGAGTGTAGACAAAGCGGGCCTCAAGAATACCACGGTATATTACATACGTCAGGTCAAGAGAAGAAACGAGCCGCGCGCTCTTGCAATAGCAGACAAATGCCTTATGTGCGGCAAGTGCTCAGTCCTCTGCCCCATCAACATTTCAGCCATAGATCTTCGGCTGTCACTCCGCAAGAAACAGTCCTACAATATTGAAAATGACTTTAGCTATCTTGACAAAGTCCCCAATGGATCGCTGACATCTGCGATCTCTGTCGGTGGAGAGAAGGTGCTCTATTATTCCGGTTGTATGAGCTCTCTGACACCGGTGATATCACAGTCCGTGCAGAAGGTGCTCACAAGGGCGGGAATAGATTTTACGCTGATGGATTCGCAAGGAACCGTATGTTGCGGAAGACCGCTACTCCTCTCCGGCCGCACCGAAGAGGCTAAGGCGCTAATAGAGAAGAATAAGCAGATTATCAAAGAAAGCGGTGCGCCTATACTGCTGGTATCTTGTGCTATTTGCTACAGAACATTCGAAGAAGATTACGATCTTGAGGGAATACAGGTGATGCACTATACCGATTATTTCGAACAACTGGCTGACAAAGGAGTCATCAAATTGAAAAAACAAGAGCACAAATACGTCTATCATGATCCATGTGAGCTTGGTCGTGGCTGCGGCATTTACGAGGCTCCACGCAAGGCTCTGGCAAGGGTTACCAACCTCGTACCGGCAGCCAAAGAGCGCAAGGAAAGCATCTGTTGCGGAGGTTCTCTCGGCAGTCTTACTCTTACACATGAAGAGAGAGGACGCATAACGGAAAATTCAATCCGCAACCTGACTGCCAACTCCCCTGATGCTATTGTGACCGCCTGCCCACTCTGCATGAAGACCTTCAGCAGACAATCGGATATTAAGGTAGTTGACTTTGCCCAGGTTATTGCTGAAAATATGATTGAAGAAGAGGAATAGTTTAGAGTATGTAGTATGTAGTATGTAGTATGTAGTATGTAGTATGTAGTATGGAGTATGGAGTATGGAGTATGGAGTATGGAGTATGGAGTAGGTACGAGTTACGGGGTACGAGTTACGGGGTACGAGTTACGGGGTACGGGGTACGAGTTACGGGGTACGGGGTACGAGTTACGGGGTACGGGGTACGGTGGTTTACGAGTATGGAGTTCAGGGAAGACTGAAGAAGTGATTAGATATAATAATAAAGAATAATGAAAAACGCTATGAAGAATTTCAAACCCACAAAGTACATGCTTGAAAATATAGCTACCGGCCGCAGATTTGAAGACACCGGATGGCTTCTGGCGGATCCACAGAGTACGGAACCATCACTAATCAGAGCTATTTATGAAAAGAAACGGATAGAATTTGGAAGTCAGGAAGAGGGTATCTACCGTTTTTCTGACTGGCTTCCCATAAGCCACACACTCAAAGGTTCTTCCGCTACACAGACATATAAAAGTGAAGCTCTCGCTTCGGAGCTTGGTCTTCCTAATCTTTATATTTCTTTTTCCGGCTACTGGCCGGAGAAGGGAGCTTTTATGACTACCGGTTCATTTAAGGAGACGGAGGCCTATTCCGTATGTGGCAGGCTCTCTCCCAATAAGAGCGGAATATTGGTCGTGGCATCTGCCGGTAATACGGCCAGAGCATTTGCAAAAGTATGCTCCGAAAACAACATTCCTCTACTGTTAAGTGTTCCGGAGGACAATATTGATGCTTTGTGGTTTGATAAACCGATCAATGACTGCGTTAAACTTATTTGTTCACCCAAAGGCAGTGACTATTATGACGCTATAGCGCTTGCCGACAAAGTTTGCACATCCGAGATGTTTTTCGCTGAAGGTGGAGCTAAGAATGTAGCCAGAAGAGATGGTATGGCTACAACTGTGCTTTCTGCAGCCGAAGCAATAGGACGTATTCCCGATTGCTATTTTCAATCAATAGGTAGTGGCACAGGAGCTATAGCTGCTTGGGAGGCCAATCTCCGTCTTATAGAAGATGGCCGTTTCGGCAACCATAAGATGAAACTTTTCCCTTCTCAAAATATTCCTTTCACGCCTATGTATGATGCTTGGAAAGCAGGCAGTAAAACCCTTCTGCCTATGGATGACGAAGAGGCACGCATCAAGGCAATTGCAATCGATGCCAAGGTGCTATCTAACAGAAGACCTCCTTATGCAGTGCGCGGAGGCCTTTATGATGCAATGTGCGACGCAGGAGGAGATGTTGAACTGGCAGATAACAATGATATCAAAGAGATGCAGGCTCTATTCCTGCGTACTGAGGGAATTGATATTCATCCCGCATCTGCAGTAGCTACTAAAGGTTTGATCAATGCTTTCAATGCGGGCAAAATGCCGAAAGATGCGATAACTATGCTCAATATTACAGGTGGAGGAGAAGAGCGTTTCAAACGCGACCACAAGATTGTTTACCTCAAGCCCTCCCTCATTGCGATGGCTTCAGACGAAGGAGTAATCACGAGAGTCGAAAATCTGTTTAAGTAATCACTGAAAAGAGAAGACTACTTTTTATCTTCACTCACCATCACCATCTCGGTGGCTTTAGCCAAAGCCGGGATAATGTGAGGAAAAACATACTCTTTGCCTATTTCATGAAGAAAACCAAACTTTTCGATTGAACCATATACATTGTCCTGAACTCCGGAGAGAATAACCTGTATACCTGACTTTTTCGAACGTTTGTATAGGCTGCGAAGGTTATTGACACCGGTCGAATCGATGAAAGGCACCTTGCGCATACGTATAATGCGTACTTTGACAACATCTTTTTTGGTTTGGCGGTCAATCTCGTCAATCTTACTGGCAAGCCCGAAAAAGAAGGGTCCGTCAATTTCAAAAATCTCCACTCCATCCGGAACAGAGAGTTGTTCCGTACTATCAAGTTGCGCCCTCTCTTCATTCTCGGTTGCAGCGAGATAGTCGCTTTCAAGAACAGTGATTGAAGAGGTTTCTGAAACACGTTTAACAAAGAGGATGATAGCCATCAACAAACCCACCTCGATGGCAACCGTCAAATCTATCAGCACAGTCAGGAAAAAAGTAATCAGCAACACTATAACGTCAGCTCTGTCACCTTTGAGCAAATACATGAATGTCCTCCACTCACTCATATTATAGGCAACCATCACAAGGATTGCCGCAAGGCAAGAGAGTGGAATATAGACAGCATAGGGCATAAGGAAGAGGAAAATCATCAGAAGCACTATTGAATGCATGATACCTGCAACGGGAGTCTTTCCTCCGTTGTTGATATTGGTCATTGTGCGAGCAATGGCACCGGTCGCCGGAATACCTCCAAAAAGAGGAGTAATGATATTTGTTATACCTTGTCCTATAAGCTCAGTATTGGAGTTGTGTCGCTTACCGGTAACACCGTCTGCAACCATAGCGGCAAGGAGAGATTCGATGGCACAGAGGATGGCGATGGTAAATGCAGGCTGGAAGAGTTTTACAGCAGTATCAAGGGTAATTTTAGGAGCTACGGGCTGGGGAATGGCTATTCCTCCGGCAAGTTCCGGAAATTTGCTGCCTATTGTGGCAAATTCAAGTCCGGCGAAGCGGGAAAGTATCAAGGAAATGGCTGTTCCAATAATGATGGCGATCAGTGAACCGGGCACTTTTTTCGTTACTCTTGGCCAAAAAACGATTATTGCAAGACAGAAGAGTGACATTAGTGTTTCAGTTATGGAAATCGAACCCAAATTGCTGAAATAGCAACCCCATTTGGCAAGAAAACTTGAAGGGACTTCCGCTATACTCATTCCGAAGAAATCCTTAATCTGAGTGGAAAAGATAGTAACTGCAATACCCGAAGTAAAACCTATCACGATGGGATAAGGTATGAACTTAATCAAAGTGCCAAGTTTGAATACACCCATTAGCACCAGCATAATACCCGCCAAAATGGTGGATATTATAAGGCCCTGCATTCCGAACTCGCCCACAATGCCAGCTACAATCACGATAAAAGCCCCGGTTGGACCTCCGATCAGGAAGTGGGAGCCTCCCAAGAGCGATGTGAGAAAACCTGCAACTACAGCGGTAATCAGACCCTGCTGCGGAGTAACTCCTGAGGCAATACCGAAAGCGATTGCCAGTGGTAAGGCAACTATACCTACTATTATACCGGCAATAAAATCCTGTATGAAAGTCTGTTTGTTGTAATTGCCTTTCTTAAAAAGTTCGAAAAATTTTGGTCTGAAGAGCTGTGACAGTCTGGTTTTCATCTTAAATGCAAAATAAGTCCGATTATCTTTTTGATTGAGTGCACAAAAGTATCTAATTTCAGTTAACTTTGAAAATTAATTCTCTAAAGCCGGTATTATGTTCAGGAAAATGGTAAACGCCAGTGTACGCGTAGTACAAAGATATCTGCCGGAGCCCTTTATTTTTGCTCTGCTGCTTACTTTTATTTCATTCGCAGTGGCAATACCCGTATGCAAACAAACACCGTTGGAAGTATTGACCAACTGGGGCAATGGAGTATGGGGTCTGCTCGCTTTTTCAATGCAGATGGTACTTGTATTGGTATGCGGTTCAACTTTAGCCGACGCACCGGCCATTAAAAAAGGACTTAATAAACTGGCCTCGATGCCAAGAAGGCCTGTTGGAGCAATTGCGCTCGTTTCCTTAATTTCAGCACTAGCCTGTTGGATCAATTGGGGTTTCGGTCTTATCATCGGAGTCGTCTTCGCCAAGTCCATTGCCCGCAAGATGCGCGGTGTCGATTATCGTCTGCTGATTGCCTCTGCCTATAGCGGATTTGTGGTTTGGCACGGAGGTATATCCGGCTCCATTCCTTTGGCACTCGCCACTCCCGGTCAGGCGCTTTCTTCAGTAACTATGGGTGTAGTTACGGAGCCTATTGCCATCAGCAATACCATTCTTTCTCTTTACAACCTTGGGATTTCAGCACTTGTGATCATTTCTCTTGTAATAGTAAATTCCATTATGCATCCTAAGGGGAAAGAGGTGGTTGAGGTGGATCCCAAACTTCTTGAGGAAGAAGAGGATGAAAGATCTTTCAAACCTGCGACACCGGCGGAGAAGACAGAAAACAGTATTGCGATATCAATTATCATCTCGTTAATGGGATTTGCATTTCTGATAATGAAACTCTTTGTACGCGGTGAATCGTTGGATTTGAACTCAGTTATAATGCTCTTCCTTTTCCTCGGAATAATATTTCACAAGACCCCTATTGCCTATGTCAAATCACTCAATAAAGCGGCCGTAGGTAGTGCGGGAATCCTGCTCCAATTCCCATTTTATGCAGGTATTATGGGTATAATGACAGGAACTTCTGCTGAAGGCGTTTCACTTGCTGGTGAAATCAGCAATCTTTGTGTGAGAATTTCCAATGAACATACATTCCCCCTTCTGACATTCCTCAGCGCGGGACTTGTAAATATATTCATACCTTCGGGCGGAGGGCAATGGGCTGTTCAGGGACCAATAATGATGCCTGCCGGAGCCGCTTTGGGCGTCTCTCCATCAATCACAGGAATGGCCATCGCCTGGGGAGATGCCTGGACAAATCTCATACAACCTTTCTGGGCAATTCCGGCACTTGCCATAGCCAAACTCGGAGCAAGAGATATTATGGGCTATTGCCTGATAAATCTCTTGATTACAGGCATAATTATCAGTTTGGGGTTCTTACTCTGGACTTTCTGACTTCGGGCTCAGAACTCGAAACTCAGAACTCGAAACTCTCCTGCTCTGAACGATCAGCGCTGCTCTTTGGCGTAACGCTCAACCTGCTCAAAGACGCGGAGAAAATTGCCTCCCCAGATTTTGATGATATCCTCATCGGAGAAACCATCTTCAATCAGACGTTGCGTGAGATTGTGATACTCACTCATATCCTTGCAGCCAATGAGTCCCCCGCCACCGTCAAAGTCACTGCCAACGCCCACATGATCGATTCCTACAAGGTCAATGATATAACGTAGATGTTTCATGAAATCATCAAGCGAAGCGGCACTGTAATCGGGACCATAACGGAGTAGCCAGGCATCAAGAGCCAGATGTATCACGCCGCCATTTTCAGCAATTGCTAAAATCTCTTCGTCAGTAAGGTTGCGTGAGAGTTCTCGAACCGCGAAAACGCAGGAATGGCTCGCTATAATAGGTGTTTTGCTTACTCGTACAGCCTGGAGTGTGGCATCTCTCGAAGCGTGCGACAGATCTATCACAATACCTAGTCTATTCATCTCGGCAATCGCCTCTTTTCCGAAGTCTGAAAGACCTCCATGTAGTTTGACTTTTGTAGTACCGGCATCGGCTATGGCATTATTGCCGTTGTGCGTAAGTCCTATCATTCTCACCCCTTGATCATAATAGTACCGAACAAGTGGCAATGAATCGCCAAGGCAGCAGGCATTCTCTATTGAAAGAAAAAGTGAGACCTTCCCCGCCTTCTTTAGGGCCTTCATCTCTTTTATCGAAGTGGCAATAGCACCGAGTTCACTATTCTGCTCCGCATATTGCTTGAGTAACAATATTAATGTGTCGGCATATTCACGTGCAAAACGGTGGAACTCCGTATCAATGGGCCCCTGGTCCTGGTATGCCGCAAAGAAAGCTGCATCCAAACCGCCGTCATGCATCTGCTGAAATGATACCTGCCCTCCCTTAACGCCGAAATCCCCATCCGGTGTGGCAAGCCACATCGAAAAATCGTTGTGGGTATCAATTGTAAACATCTTTTTGTGAAGACGTGCAACCCTTGCATCAACCGTTTCCTCAGCGCATCCTGTAGAAAACAACGTTACCAAAAGCAGTAAAGCCACCGAAAAAAATCTTCTTTTTTGCATTACTATATATATTGTATTAAATTTTACTTACTCAATTAGTTATTAATTATCGGCCATCGGTAAACATTACATACTACACTACATACTACATACTACATACTACATACTACATACTACATACTACATACTACATACTACATACTACATACTACATACTACATACTACATACTACATACTACATACTACATACTATCTCCAACACTTCGGCTACAACGAAATTGCTTCCGCAGATAAATATAAGGTCCTCTTCCCCTGCAAGGGAATCAGCCAACTCCAACGCCTCCCTGACTAAAGTTGTTACACGACCATTGATACCATGATCTGAAAGCCTGTCTGCCAATTTTGCCGCAGGCAGTGCCCTCTCTCCTATACTGTTGGTAAGAATGAAGTGGACATCCCGGGGAAGATATGATGCGATGCTATCTACATCTTTGTCAGCTACGACGCCCAATATAAAAAATATATTGTCATAATCGCACGTAATCTTATCTATCTGTTCGCGGACCCAGCGCATAGCATGAGCATTGTGGGCAGTATCACAAATGATAGGGGCCTTGCCTGGAATACCACCGGCATTTGCCGCCTCTCTGAGTCTCTCCCATCTTCCGTGCAGACCGGTTAAGGCGGCGGCATTTGAAACACCTGTAGACAATTTGTTCATATCGGATCCTAAGTCGGCAATATTCAACAATCCGTTTTTATATATTAATGCCAAAATTGCCGAAACAGTTCTTAGATTGAGTTTCTGGTAATCTCCTTTGAGTTCGATTTCTTCAACGGAAATGGGTAAAAAGGGTGGAAATTCCTCTGCAAAGAAGAGTGCCGAAGCCCCCACATCAGCGGCGACCTTCTCAAAAACTGCACGTGTCTCCGGTGTGCTCTCTCCCACAAGTGCAGGAATTCCGGGTTTAATGATTCCGGCCTTCTCACGGGCGATCTCTTCTATTGTATGGCCTAGATATTCACAATGTTCCAGTCCTATATTGGTAATGACCGAAAGCAACGGACTTACGACATTTGTTGAGTCGAGACGACCTCCAAGGCCACATTCAATCACAGCGACCTCAACACCGCAGCTACGAAACCAGTCAAACGCCATTGCCGTTGTGATTTCAAAGAAAGAGGGATTATGTTTTTCAAGGAAATCACGGTTCCTCTCCATAAATGCAAAGACTTCTTCTTTCGAAATCATAGCGTAGGAACATCCTGAATCACTTTTCGTTATTAGTTTCATCCTCTCGCGAAAATCGGTCAGGTGGGGCGATGTGTAGAGTCCTACTTTAATCCCACAGCATGCGAGAGCAGAAGCGGTCATATGTGAAACCGAACCTTTACCGTTGGTGCCTGCAATATGGATAACCTTATATTGCAACTGGGGAGATCCCAGCCGGGAAATAAATTCACGCATTGTATCAAGACCCGGCTTGAAAGCCCTGTTCCCGACTCTCTGGTAGGAGGGAAAACGTGCGAAAAGCCACTCAAGCATCTCTTCGTATGCATTATCCGAAAATATCATTTGATAAATTGTTTATATCCTTGTTACAAATTTGGGGAATAAAACTGATATTTCTCTCAAAAAGCACTATTTTTGTGTGATATATCCATAATCTCTAACGATATGATTTCATTCTTCAGATGTACTACAGGCACTGTTATTGCCGTTCAAAGTAACAAAGCACTCAGCAAAGACGATATCCAGGCACTCAGATGGCTCTTCTCAGGGGCTGAACCTCTCGGTACGGCCAATCTGGAAGGTTATTTCGCAGGACCCAGAAGAGAGATGGTGACTCCATGGAGCACAACAGCTACGGAGATTGCACACAATATGAATATTGAAGGCATCGTAAGAATGGAAGAGTATTTCCCCGTGTCCGGACCGAAAGCTGAAATAGACAAGATGCTCCAGCGCCTCTACAACGGACTTGATCAGGATATTTTCACAACAGATAACATATTCGAGCCGGTTAAACATATTAATGATTTGGAGAGATACAATATTGAGGAAGGACTGGCGCTTTCAGAAGAAGAAATTAACTACCTGCACGATCTCAGCGTCCGTATCGGCAGACCTCTGACCGATTCCGAAATATTCGGCTTTTCACAGGTCAATTCAGAGCATTGCCGCCACAAGATTTTCAATGGGACATTCATTATTGACGGAAAAGAGATGCCTTCATCCCTTTTCAGCATGATCAAGAAGACCTCCAAACTTAATCCAGGCAGGATTGTCTCAGCATACAAGGACAACTGCGCATTTGTAGAGGGTCCGTTGGTGCACCTTTTCCATCCGGCATCAGGTGACAAGCCAGATTTTTTTGTCAAAAGCAAAAATGAGACAGTAATTTCGCTGAAAGCGGAGACTCACAATTTTCCCACGACAGTGGAGCCCTTCAACGGTGGCGCAACAGGCACCGGTGGTGAGATCAGAGACCGTATCGCCGGCGGCAAGGGCTCATTTCCTATAGCAGGAACTGCAGTCTATATGACCTCCTACCCACGCTTCAAAGGTGAAACTCAAAGAACATGGGAATGTAGACCTCCACGAAAGTGGCTCTACCAGACTCCGCTGGAGATCCTAATCAAGGCATCCAACGGAGCATCCGACTTCGGCAACAAGTTTGGACAGCCCCTCATTTGCGGCTCGCTTTATACCTTCGAGCACTCGGAAGAGGGACGTGATTACGGTTTTGACAAGGTGATAATGCTCGCGGGAGGTATAGGCTTCGGCAAAAAGAAAGACTCACTGAAAGAGTCTCCGGAGGCAGGTGACGAAATTATTCTCCTCGGAGGGGACAATTACCGTATCGGTATGGGCGGCGGAGCTGTTTCATCGGTTGCCACGGGTGAATTTGCCAGCGCTATAGAACTAAATGCCATCCAACGATCCAACCCCGAGATGCAGAAATGTGTTTACAATACCATCAGAGCTATTGCAGAGAAAAAACACAACACCATCATTTCAGTTCATGACCATGGTGCCGGAGGGCATCTGAACTGCCTCTCCGAACTTGTAGAGGAGAGTGGAGGTACCATAGACATCAGCTGTCTCCCCGTCGGCGACCCTACACTATCAGCCAAAGAGATCATCGGAAACGAATCCCAGGAGCGTATGGGCCTGGTGATGAAGAGTAAAGATGTGGATGAGCTTAGCAGAATAGCTGAAAGAGAGCGCGCTCCTTTTTATAGAATAGGCAAGACTACAGGAGAATATAATTTCACCCTGAAAAACTTTCAGACCGGCGAGGTACCTATTGACCTCAAAATTGAAGATATGCTGGGAACTACACCGGGGACAATAATGACGGACAACGCTGTAACACATAAGTACAAAGGGGTGCCCTCCCCCTGTAACTTCACTGCAGAGGAACTTCTATCATCCATAGAAAAGGTGCTCCAAATGGAATCCGTATCTTGCAAAGACTGGCTCGTCAACAAGGTTGACCGCTCGGTTACAGGACTGATTGCCTGCCAACAATGCACCGGTGAAATCCAGCTTCCGCTAAATAACCTTGGTGTTACAGCCATAGGTTATGACGACAATGAGGGTATCGCCACCTCTATCGGCCATTCACCTGCCATAGCATTGATCAACTCAGAAGCCGGTTCCAGAATGGCGATTGCCGAAGCACTCACCAATATGGTATGGACCCCAATAGAAGAGGGCATAAAAAGTGTTTCTTTGAGCGCCAACTGGATGTGGCCCTGTAAAAACGAGGGCGAGGATGGACGCTTGTATGATGCCGTACGCGCCGCATCTGATTTTGCCATAGCGCTCGGCATCAACATCCCCACCGGAAAAGACTCATTGTCAATGACTCAGAAGTATCCCAACGGTGAAAAAGTACTCTCTCCAGGCACTCTGATCATCTCGACAGTCGGACCTGCGAAAGATATCCGCAAGACAGTTCACCCGAACCTCACTCCCAGACGCAGTGACATTATCTGGATTCCCTTTACAAAGGCAGAAGGCTACCCACTCGGAGGCTCCGTTTATGCGCAAACGATGTGTTACCTTGGCGACGCTACTCCCGACGTTGAGGACGCCGAATATTTTGCAAAATGTTTCAACACTATACAGGAACTGATAAGCGAAGGTCATATCCTCGCCGGACATGACATTTCGGCCGGAGGCCTGATTACAACCCTGCTCGAATCCTGCTTCCCCAACACTACGGGAGGCCTCTATATCGACCTGAGTTTCACCTCATCGGACGTCCTGTTCTGCGAGGCCCCCGGAGTCATCATCCAGACTGCAGGAGGCCAGGCCGCATCGCTTCTCACCCGTAAAGGAATCAACTTTTACGAGATAGGTGAATGGCAGCAGGAGCGCAAACTGACTCTAAAACTCTCTTCATATACTCTTGATATTGATATCGACAGGATGCGGGATATCTGGTACAAAACCTCGTATCTCTTCGATCAACTGCAGTCGGGAGAAAAGAAAGCTACCGAGAGATACTCTCATTACAAACTCCAGCCCCTCACCTATCGTTTCCCCAACGGATTCTCCGGTAAAAAACCGGAAAAGCCATTAAAACGACCTGTAGCTGCGATTATACGAGAGAAAGGCTCCAATGGAGAGAGGGAAATGGCCTGGGCGCTCTATCTTTCGGGCTTTGAAGTCAAGGATGTGCACACCACCGACCTGACGAGCGGACGAGAGACTTTGGACGAGGTACAGTTGGTTGTCTTTGTTGGAGGATTCTCCAACGCTGATACTCTTGGATCAGCTAAAGGATGGGCAGGTACACTGATGTTCAACAGAAAGGCAAAGGAGATTATTGAGCGTTTCTACGCGCGTGAGAATACACTCAGCCTCGGCGTTTGTAACGGTTGTCAATTGATGGGAGAGCTCGGTTTCATTACCCTTTACGATAGGTCTGCAGCTCCTAAGCTTCGTCACAATGCCTCTAACAAGTTCGAGAGCGGGTTTGTGGGAGTCACCATCCCCGAGTCTCCTTCCATAATGCTGAAGTCCCTCCAGGGTTGCAAACTCGGAGTCTGGATAGCACACGGCGAGGGTAAATTTGAGTTCCCCGGACCGATATCAGAATATAATGTAGCTCTAAGATATAGCTACGACGCATATCCCGCCAATCCCAACGGCTCTCCGGAAGCTATTGCGGGAGTCTGCAGCGAGGATGGACGTCACCTGGCGATGATGCCCCATCCTGAGCGCTGCGTTCGTCCATGGAACTGGGCATATTACCCCCACGGACATCGCAAAGATGCAGTGACTCCCTGGATAGAAATGTTTGTCAATGCAAGGAATTGGTGTGAAAAGAGTATGTAGTATGTAGTATGTAGTGTGAAGTGTTGTGGGTACGTGTATTTCGGGTTACGAGATACGGGTTGCGAGATACGGGTTGCGAGATACGAGTTGCGAGGTGCGGGTTAGTTATGAGTTCGGAGGTAGTCACGCTAATTAGCGCGAATTGTCACAAAAGAGAGGAACGATAATCGTTCCTCTCTTTTGTGACCCCAACAGGATTCAAACCTGTAACCTTTTGATCCGTAGTCAAATACTCTATTCAGTTGAGCTATGGGGCCTTATGAAAAAACTGTTATTCCTCTTTGGCTGTCTGGCGGGCAACTCTCTTTTCTTTGATGCGTGCCTTCTTGCCGGTAAGATCTCTAAGATAGAAGATACGTGCCCTGCGTACTACGCCGACTTTATTGACCTCGATATCCTCAATTAGAGGTGAAAATAGCGGGAAAATCCTCTCTACACCTACACCATTTGAAATCTTGCGTACTGTAAAAGTCTTAGTAGTACCCTCGCCGCGTTTTTGTATCACGATACCGCGAAACTTCTGGAAACGCTCTTTGTTTTCTTCTTTAATCTTATAAGTAACGGTAACCGTGTCACCTGCTTTGAAATCAGGCAACTTTTTCAATTCCTGTGCACAGGACTCCTGTGCGATCTTCATTAAATCCATTTTTCTTAATGTTTTAGCGCAACGTTGCTGCTCCGGAAGCTTCCGAGACTTATGTCAAGAGGTTGCTTTTAGTTTTGGGATTGCAAAAGTACATATTTTTTTACAACGTACAAATTTTTACGAACTTTTTTCCAAAAAACGGCTGATAATCACATTCCAAACTCAAATTTGGCCTTCTTATGCCTGTGAGGATTTTAACTTTTTTGCGAGGAACTCAATGCCGAAGAGGAGAAGCACTCCAACCGCAAACCATATTACAGCCTGAATCAATTGAGGATCTCCGCTATAATCTCCCGGAAGTATCGGACGGTCTACACCGCTCCCAAGAACTCTTTTCCATGGCCAGACTTTTACAAGAGAACCGATCATCAGACCTGAAAGGAAAAACAACGTGCCATTATAGGCCTTCTTGAGTAGCCAGGAGAGAAAATTCGAGAAAAGAATGATACCGATAATTGCACCCGCCGCAAAAACTACAAGAACGGGAATATTCAAATCGCTTACAGCACCTATTATATATGCATACTTCCCAAGAAGTAGCAATATGAAACTGCCGGAGATACCCGGGAGAATCATGGCACAAATGCCGATTGCCCCACAAAGAAATACAAACCAGAGCTCATCGGTAGTCTCGGTGGGAGATATTAGACAAATAATCACTCCTACCGCAATTCCAACGAAGGTAGGCAGCAGATGAATAAGTTTCTTGTCCTCAATCTCTCTGATGATGTAGATAGGCGAAGCGAGAATGAGTCCGAAAAAGAAGGACCATAAAGGTATCGGATGGTGAACCAGCAGATACTGCATCACTTTTGCCAGAGAAAAGATGCTTATCAGTATGCCCAGAACAAGTGAAAGGAGAAAATTACCGTTTATTTTCAACCACAACTTGCGGAATTTTCCCCTGAAAAGAAGTTTGATTGCCTCAATATCAATAGACTTAATTGACTCTATCAGTTCGCCGTAAATACCGGTGAGGAAAGCGATCGTGCCGCCTGAAACCCCCGGAATCACATCAGCGGCTCCCATACATAGACCCTTTACGGAAACGAGAAGGTAACGCCCGAATTTTGACATAATCAATTATCAGAATGGTCAGGTAGAGTGATTAGATGTATGTTTGCCACATACTCTTTTGATAGTTCCATGTCTCTTTCCGAAAAAGAGGGTCTGTATGTGAGGTCATACGGATTATCTCTGGAGAAGTATTTGCCCACTTTAAACCCCGCTTTTGAAAGCTTTGACAATCTGTTCACAACAGGGTGAAAATTGTTGGAGACGGCAAATAAAAAATCGAATTCGGTATTGATGAATTCGTCGGCAATAGCGGATTTGAGTTTACCAAGATATGTAAAATCGTGTCGGTAGTTGATTACTGTCATTCTGTGGTCAAGGCACCACTGCGGTATAGGATGTCTACTAAGGTTAACCAGAAGATAGTGAATCTTTATACCATATCTGGCAGCTTCCTGATTGAGAAAAGCAACGGTAGCGGGACAATTGGAGTTGCTGAGATTCAGGATTACACCAAGCGAACGGGCGTCATTAAAAGGTTTCAGTACAGGTTTTCTCATATGTGCGCCAATAAAACAAAAAAGACTCCCGAACACAAATAGGTATTCGGGAGCTCTTGGAAAAGTATTTTACTTATTGTCAGCAATGGCTGCCTGAGCAGCTGCAAGTCTTGCTATAGGTACGCGGAAAGGTGAGCAAGAGACATAGTCCATTCCGATCTTGTGGCAGAAATGTACCGAAGCCGGATCACCGCCATGTTCACCACAAATACCAACCTTAAGTTTTGGACTTGTCGAGCGTCCTCCATCGAGGCCCAGTTTAACGAGTTTCCCTACAGAGTCCAAGTCAAGAGTCTGGAATGGGTCGAAAGTGAGAATTCCGTGCTCCATATAGTCACTCATAAAGGAACCGATGTCATCCCTTGAAAAACCATAGGTCATCTGTGTAAGGTCATTGGTGCCGAATGAGAAGAACTGTGCGGATTTGGCCATTTCGGGTGCAAGAATTGCAGCACGTGGAATCTCGATCATTGTACCATATAGGTATTTAATCTTTACGCCCTCAGCTGCCTCAACCTCGGCCAATGCTTTATCGCAAATAGCCTTCTGGAAGTCAAGTTCCTTAGCAGAAATGGTTACGGGAATCATAATTTCAGGGAGCGGATTGAGACCCTTCCTCAGCAACTGGGCAGTAGCTGTAAATATGGCCTTAAACTGCATATAACTCACCTCAGGATAGGTAACACCTATACGTACTCCGCGGTGGCCCATCATCGGATTGACCTCATGGAGGAGTTCTCCCCTCTCCTTGATCTCGTCGAGGGTGATGCCAAGTTCATTCGCGAGTTCCTGTTGTTTTTCAAGAGTCTGCGGTACAAACTCGTGCAATGGAGGATCGAGGAGGCGGAATGTAACGGGTCTGCCGTTCATAACGCGCATTGTCTCCCTCGTAGCATCCACAACATAGGGCTCAAGTTCGTTAAGAGCATCGACTCTTTCCTCAAGAGTGGTAGCGTGAATCATCTTGCGGAGTTTGGATAGAGGAGCCTCGGAATCTTTACCATAGAACATATGTTCGATACGGAAGAGACCGATACCTTCAGCACCGAATTCAATTGCCTTCCGAGCATCTTCGGGAGTATCGGCATTTGTGCGGACACCAAGCCTGCGGAATTTATCAACTATCTTCATGAACTCTACGAAACGAGGGTTCTCAGAAGCATCTACCGTATTGACTGCTACATCATACACGTGCCCCCTTGTGCCATTGAGAGAGAATATATCACCCTCCTTGTAACACTTGTCACCAATGTTCATCACCCTCTGACCATTGATGGTTGAAAACTTGATGGCATCGCAACCTACGATACAGCATTTGCCCCATCCACGCGCTACCAAAGCTGCGTGAGATGTCATACCACCGCGTGAGGTAAGCAATCCTACGCAAGCACGCATACCCTCAACATCTTCAGGGTTGGTCTCCTCACGTACAAGGATTACCCTCTGCCCTCTTGATGCTGCTTCAATTGCAGCTTCTGAAGTGAATACAATCTTACCTACTGCGCCACCGGGACCTGCAGGAAGACCTTTTGCAATCACTTTAGCCTTCTTCTCATATTCGGGGTCGAGAATAGGGTGAAGTATCTCGTCAAGCTGCTTGGGAGCAACTCTCATCACTGCAGTCTTCTCATCGATCATACCCTCCTCAATCATATCCATTGCCATATTGAGAGCTGCAAAACCGGTTCTTTTGCCAACGCGGCACTGGAGCATCCAGAGTTTTCCGTCCTGAATGGTAAACTCGATATCCTGCATATCGGAGAAATGGTGTTCGAGGTCATCCTGAATCCCGTAGAGCTCCTTGTATACCTCTGGCATAGCCTTCTCGAGAGAGGACAAATGCTTGTTATGTTCATTCTTAGTAGCCTCATTGAGGGGATTGGGGGTGCGAATACCGGCAACTACATCCTCTCCCTGTGCATCAATGAGCCATTCACCATAAAATGTATGCTCACCGGTAGCAGGATTACGGGAGAATGCAACGCCTGTCGCGGAATTAGAGCCCATATTTCCGAATACCATTGCCTGCACGTTAACTGCAGTGCCATATTCGTCGGGAATGCCCTCTATACGGCGATAAGCGATAGCTCTCTTGCCATTCCATGATTTGAATACTGCACCAATACTACCCCACAGCTGGGCATGAGCATCATCGGGAAACTCTTTACCGATAACTTCTTTTACGCGCACCTTAAACTGCTCACAAAGCAATTTCAGATCTCCTTCAGTAAGGTCTGTGTCGCCCTTATAGCCCTTCTTAGTCTTAAGATCATGGAGCATATTGTCAAGCTGTACACGAATACCCTTACCATCTTCAGGCTCGATGCCTTCGGCTTTCTCCATCACAACGTCAGAGTACATCATGATCAGACGGCGATATGCGTCATATACAAAACGTGGATTTTTTGTCTTTTCAATAATTCCGGGAATTGTTTTGGAGCACAAACCGATATTGAGAACTGTTTCCATCATACCGGGCATTGACATTCTTGCACCTGAACGGCAAGATAGAAGGAGCGGATCCTTGCTATCGCCGAATTTCATTCCCATAGTCTCTTCAGTTGCCTTAAGAGCTGCTGCAACTTCTTCCTTAAGCCCTTCAGGATACTTGCCCCCGAGTGCAAAATACTCAGTGCAAGTATCGGTTGTGATTGTAAAACCAGCCGGAACCGGAATACCCAGAGTACACATCTCTGCAAGATTAGCTCCTTTGCCTCCGAGGAGGTTTTTCATCGTGCCATCACCTTCGGCACTCTTCCCGCCAAAGCGGTAAACTCTTTTCGTCATAGATACTTTAATATTATAATTTTTTGTTATTTTTCTATTTGTAAACTGCAAAATTAGTAAAATTATAGGAGAATAGCAATGCTATCGGTACTTTTTTTCTACCTTTGAGGGTATGAGAATAATAATCTGTTTTGCCATCGTTGTTTTGAGTCTCGGTTTACTTATAGGATGCAGATCTAATAGAGGTAGTGCAAAGAATATGGAAAATATGCCAACATTGAGAGTTAAAAAAGTTGTTTTCGAGTCGTCAAAGCCCTCCGTGGCTGAAGTTGCCGCGATGTTCGACAGAGAAAAAATAGAATTTCAATCTATAGATGCGGTTAACTGGGAGAGTTACAATTACAAACCGGACGTAAAATTTCGAATGGCCCACTCGACTGAGGAGATATATCTCCAGTATGTAGTTCTAGAGGATGGTGTCAGGGCCACCTTTGGATTCGACGCCGGTTCTAAACCCTACACCGACTCCTGCGTCGAATTTTTCATGATCCCATCAGATTATGATTCCATCTACTACAATCTGGAGATGAACTGCATAGGTCACGGCACATTTGCCGGAGGTCCTGACCGTCGGCAACGGACCCGTTTCGGTGACGATGTCATGAGCCTGATAAGAAGACATTCTACTCTCGGTAGTGAGCCCTTCGGCAACCGTCCGGGCATGCAGGAATGGACACTTACCATCGTCATTCCAAAATCACTATACTCTCTTTCGGAATTCTCCGATCTGTCGGGACGCACAGTTAGGGCAAATTTTTACAAATGCGGAGACGATATGCCCGTTCCACACTATCTGAGCTGGCATCCGATACCTATTCCATCTCCAAATTTCCATACGCCGGAACATTTCGGGCAAATATTTTTCGAATAAAAAAGTACATTTTATTTTTTTTTATTATCTTCGTGAGTTACTAAAACCCAGATTATGAAAAAATTGGCCATTTTTTCACTTGTTACCGCAGCTCTGATTTCCCTTTCGGGATGTCAGTTTTTAAAAGATTTGACAAGCGAAGAGTCTCTTCTTTACGGGCAGTGGGATGTCGCAAAAGTCTATATTGGAGATATTGAACTCAATTATGCGGAAACACCTTATTCTTTCGTGTTTGAAAAAAACGGTACATTCAAATTCCAAGTATGGGAAGTTGAGGGCCGCACCAATATGGTTATTGCCAGCTATACCGGTTCATTCACTTACGACAAGGACAATTTTATTCTAAACCTCAGTTTCCCTATAGATGGTCTTCTCCAAAACAAAAAGAATTTCAATACGAACATTGTCACACAGCTCAAGGTTAAGGAACTGACTCTCAAACGCCTGCTGCTTGATGTCATTGAGGAGGACGAGCTTGCATTATTCAATCTCAACTCCACCTGGGAAATGAACAAAAAATTTTGATCATGAAAAAAATATACACTTTTCTGCTACTTTCACTCGTTATGTTGACAAGCTGCAACCCTGAGAAAGAGCTAAAATCCCTCATATCCGACCTCGAGGGTACGCTCCTGCCGCTTTATGTAGAATCGTCAAAAAGTTATTGGGCCGGTACAACAACCGGTAATCTTGAAGATTTTCAGAGATACGCCCAGGCCGGCATCAAAACTACCGAAATCTATTCCGACAAAGTCCTGTTTGACAAACTCAGCCGAATGCGAAAAAGCGGCAGGGTTACCAACCCTCTCCTCAAAAGGCAACTTGATATAATCTACCTTTCATTTCTAAAAGGACAGGCAGACACAACACTGCAAAATCTCATAATAGAGAAAGAGAGCCTTCTTGAACAGAAATATGCCGGTTTTCGCGCCGAATTCCGCGGCGAAAAGGTCAACGACAATTATGTGGAAGAGATGCTCCGCACCTCTACGGACAACAAGGCTCTCGAAGAGATCTGGAATGCCCATAAGGCAATAGGACCTTATGTTGCTGAAGATGTGCTGGAAATAGTGCGTCTTCGCAATAATCTGGCACAGTCACTCGGATTTGACAATTACCACACAATGTCCATGATTCTTTCAGAGCAGGACCCGGAGGAAATTTCAGCACTATTTGATGAACTTGACGATATGACACGTGAAGGATTTGCGGTACTCAAGGCAGATATGGACAAGATGTTTTCCGTGAGATATAAAGTTCCGGCAAATAAATTGATGCCCTGGCACTTCCAGGGAAGATTTTTCCAGGAAGCCCCCGATCTATATCCCGTAGATTTTGACAAATATTATAAAGGACGCAATCTCGAAACTTTGACTACAGATTTCTACAACAGTATAGGTCTTGATGTGAGCACAATAATGATGAATAGCGACCTCTATCCTCGTGACGGCAAAAACCAGCACGCTTACTGTATCGATATAGACCGTAACGGGGACGTACGCGTCTTATGCAACATCTCCGACACGGAGCAATGGATGTCGACTATGCTCCACGAATTCGGGCACGCCGTATATGCAATCGGACATGATGCTGCCGGCAATCCCCTCTTCCTCCGAGAGGCAGCACATAGTTTCACTACCGAAGCTGTAGCAATGATGTTTGATCGGTTGTCCCGCAATACGGAATGGATGAAAGTTATGGTGGATCTCCCTGAAGAAGAGGCGGCAGCCATAAATGAAGATTGTATCCGGTCACTCCGTCTCCAGCAACTTGTCTTCAGCCGCTGGGCGCAGGTTATGTACCGCTTTGAAAAGGAGATGTATGCCGATCCGGAACAGGACCTGAACACTCTCTGGTGGGATCTTGTAGAAAAATATCAACTCCTAACCCGCCCTGAAGGACGCAACCAACCTGACTGGGCATCAAAGATTCACGTAGCACTCTATCCATGCTATTATCATAACTATCAACTTGGGGCCCTCCTGGCCTCCCAACTTCATCATTACATAGTTACCAATGTCACCAACAGCCAGGATATGGCAAACGAATGTTATATCGGCAACAGATCTGTTGGCGAATGGCTTCAGGAATATGTATTCAATCCCGGAATGCGTTACGAATGGAATGAAATGATAG